>Ga0256828_1000181_pt1 | contig 42769 bp, 44 predicted proteins | sample CV88metaG_FD_185993 | JGI IMG/M metagenome (GOLD analysis project Ga0256828, IMG submission 185993) | Hydrothermal vent microbial communities from East Pacific Rise, Pacific Ocean - CV88 | ecosystem: Environmental > Aquatic > Marine > Hydrothermal vents | place: Pacific Ocean: East Pacific Rise...
GAAGAGGTCAAGTTAATTCTATGGAGGATAGACACGGATTAAAAATTATCAATACTTTCGTTCCACTTGCTGAAATGTTCGGATATTCAACAGATTTAAGAAGTGCTACACAAGGTAGAGGAACTTATGCTATGGAATTTGACCATTATGAAGAGGTTCCAGCAAATATAGCTAATGAAATTATTAAAGAAAGAAATGGTGGGTAAAAACTATCCCCCCTTTCCTTTTTTTTTAATTATTACTCAATTCAGAAACTTTTTTTAAGAACTTTTCCATATTTAATTTTTTAGTTTTTTTAATAACTAAAAACCAATCAACTATCGCCCAAATACCTAATCCCCCCATTGTTATTAACTTTAAAATACCTAAAATAGGCTGACCTAACATAAATCTATCTACTCCCAAACCACCAAATAGAACTGAAAAAGTAAAAATTACCATAGGATTTTTATATTCAACTCTTTGTATTTCAGATAAAGCTGTATCTGGTAAGTTTTTTAACTCCTCCTCTATTTTTGCTATATCTTCTGCCAAAAATTTATCCCTCATTGTTGAAATAAAAATATCTATTTTAGATTGCTCCATTATTGCTCCTTTCTTTTTTATTTAAAATAATATCGTTTTTTTTTCTAATTCTTTAAATTTAAGTTATAATAATTAAAAACAAAAGGATAAAAAGATGCAAAACTATGTAAATACTATTTTAGAAACTATCAAAAAAAAAGAACCAGCAAATACTAAATTTTTAGAATCTGCAACTGATGTTTTAACTTCTGTAATTCCATTTTTAGAAGAAAATCCTTCATTAAAAAAGATGGCTATTTTAGAAAGATTAATTGAACCGGAAAGAGTTATAATTTTTAGAGTGCCGTGGGTAGATGATAAAGGAGAAATAAAAGTTAATCGTGGATATAGAGTTGAATTTAATAGTGCAGTAGGACCTTATAAAGGGGGAACAAGATTTCATCCAAATGTAACACTTGATACTTTTAAATTTTTAGGATTTGAACAAACTTTTAAAAATGCTTTAACCTCTTTAAATATAGGGGGAGCAAAAGGGGGTGCTGATTTTAATCCAAAAAATAAAAGTGATATGGAGATAATGAGATTTTGTCAAAGTTATATGAGTGAATTATATCGCCATATTGGTGATAGAACAGATATTCCAGCTGGAGATATTGGAGTTGGTGAAAAAGAGATAGGATATCTATTTGGAAGTTATAAAAAATTAACAAATAGATTTGATGGTGCTTTATCTGGAAAACCTTTGGAATTTGGAGGTAGTTTTTGTAGAGTTGAAGCAACAGGATATGGAGCAGTCTATTTTGCTGAAAAGATGCTCAATTCCCATAATGATACTTTAAGAGGAAAAAGAGTAGCAGTTAGTGGTGCTGGAAATGTAGCTTTCCACATAATGCAAAAATTATATGAATTTGGAGCAATTCCAGTAACTTGTAGCGATTCAAAAGGGTTTATATATGATGAAGATGGTATAAATCTACAACTTTTAATAAAATTAAAACAGGAAACTCACGAAAGTTTAGAAAAATATATAGAACACAGAAAATATGCTAAATATACTCCAAAAAGTAAGTTCCATAAAACAAGAAATAATACTTGGGATATTCCAGTTGATGTAGTAATGCCAGCAGCAACAGAAAATGAAATAAATTTAAATGATGCAAAAATGATTGTAAAAAATGGCACTAAATATGTAATAGAATGTTCAAATATGCCTTCAACTCCCGATGCTATTAAATACTTTTTAGAAAATAAAATTTTATTTGCACCAAGTAAAGCAGTAAATGCAGGAGGAGTTGTTACTTCTGTATATGAAATGAGTCAAAATGCAACTTTTGAACCTTTAAAAAGGGATATTTTAGATGAAAAATTAAAAAAAGAGATGAAAAAAATTTATGTAGAAATCTCTTCAATAGCAAAAGAGTATGGATATGAAGATAATTTAGTTATTGGAGCAAATATAAAAGGGTTTAAAAGAGTAGTAGAAGCTATGTTAAAACAGGGAGTAGTTTAAAAATTATTGACAATTTTTAACTATTTTTGTGTTACAATTTCAAACTAAAATTACAAAAAAGGACTTCTAAAATGAAAAAAAAATTATTTAATTATAATTGTCCTACCACAAAAAAAGGTTCAACTACTGGTGTAATAAATGGTTGTAGTGATGGGATTATCAATTTAAATAATCTTTCTTACAGATGGGCTTATAATTTATGGGAAATGATGTTAGCAAATACTTGGTTTCCAAAAGAGGTTGATTTGACAGAAGATGCTAAACAATATAGAAAATTATTACCAGCAGAAAAGAGATTATATGATAAAGTGTTATCTCAATTAATTTTTATGGATTCAATTCAAACAAACAACTCGGTAGATAATGTTAATCCTTGGATAACTGCTCCGGAGATAAATATGTGTATTGTTAGACAATCTTTTGAAGAAGCTTTACACTCTCAATCTTATGCTGTAATGGTTGATTCTATCTCTATGAATACAGATGAAATTTATGAGATGTGGAGAAATGATGAAAAACTAAAATCAAAAAATGAATTTATAGGAAATGTATATGAAAAATATGGACAAAGAGCAATAGATGGAGATGATGAAGCAAAAATCTATATGATAATTGCGAATCAATGTTTAGAGGGTATCTATTTTTATAGTGGATTTGCTGGAATTTATGTTTTAGCAAGAGCTGGAAAAATGCTTGGTTCTGCTCAAATGATTAGATTTATTCAAAGAGATGAAGTTACTCATCTTCAACTTTTTGCTAACATTTATAGAGAAATAAAAAAAGAGAATCCTCATCTATTTACAGAGAAAGTTATAAACAATATAAAAGATATGTTTAAACAAGCTTATGAACTTGAAAGGGATTGGGGTTATTATATCACACAGGAACAGATATTAGGTTTTAGTAATCAATTAATTGATGAATTTATTAAATACTTAACAAATCAAAGATTAAAAGCGATAGGAATAGAAAAAATTTTTCCAGAAGTTGCTGATAAAAACCCTTTAAGTTGGTTTGATAGTTTTAGTAGTTTTAATGAACAGAAAACAAACTTTTTTGAAGGAAATGTTGTAAATTATACAAAAGGTGGTTTAAATTTTGATGACTTCTAATCTACCAATTTCCGAAATTTTTTTTTCAATACAAGGGGAAGGAAAATTTATAGGTCGCCCTTCCATTTTTATAAGAGTTGGAGGGTGTAATTTAAAATGCCCCTCTTTCTCCAAACATGGATGTGATAGTTTTTATGCAGTTGATAAAAAATATAAATCCTCTTGGAGGATAACAACTATTCAAGAAATTATCAATGAAATAGAGAAACATTATCCGTGTGATATTGTGCTTACCGGAGGAGAACCAACTCTCTATTATAAAAAACTATATCCAATAATTGAAAAATTTTCAAATATAACAATAGAAACAAATACAACAATTGATATAGATTTTAATTCTTATCCCAAATATAGAGATGTAACTTTTGCTATGAGTGTTAAACTTTCAAATTCTGGTGAAAAATATGAAAAAAGGGTAAATAAAAAAGTTATTAAAAATATCGCTTTAAATGCTCCAAAAAGTTTTTTTAAATTTGTAGTAAATTCTGAAAAAAATTATAGTGAAATTATAGATATAACAAAAAATTTAAATAATGAAATTTTCTGTATGCCACTTGGAGAAGATAAAAAAACACTTGAAAAAAACTCCCTTTTTACATTTCAATTCTGTTTAAAACATAATTTTTTATATAGCGACAGAATTCATATTAGATTATTTTCAAAAAAGAGAGGAGTTTAATCCCCTTTTACTCTTTCTAACATAGAAGCAAACTCTTTAAAAATATATTTAGATTCTCTTGGACCTGGTGAAGCTTCTGGGTGATGTTGAACAGAAAAAATAGGTTCATCTTTATACTTTACTCCCTCAATTGTATTATCAAATAGATTTATATGAGTTACTTCTGCTACCTCTTTTATCTCTTCTGGCACATTATAGTTATGATTTTGAGCAGTAATTTCAACACTCCCTTTCTGAACAACTGGATGATTACCCCCATGATGACCAAATTTAAGTTTAAAAGTATCATATCCGTGAGCAATACTTAAAAGCTGATGCCCTAAACAGATACCAAACATAGGAATTTTTGCTTTCATAAGTTTTTGAATGTTCTCTTTCACTTCATTTAAAACTAATGGGTCTCCTGGTCCATTACTTAAAAAAACCCCAACAATTTCACCATTGTTATATCTTTTAATTAACTCATCTGCTGGAGTTGAAGCTGGATAAACTTCACACTCTAAACCAACTTCTGTTAATTCATTTAAGATATTTCTTTTAACCCCAAAATCATAAACTGCAATTTTTTTTGAACAATTAGCATCTTTATAAGATAGAGTTATATCATCCCAAGCTCCCTGTTGATGAATATAAGGTCTTTTAGTTGTAACCTCATCAATATAATTTATTTCAGAAATATGTGGTGCTTCTGCTAAAAGTTTTTGAAGTTCTTCTCTATTATGTATCTCTGTTGAAGCAATCATCATTTGAGACCCCTCATTTCTGATTAACTTTGTTAAAAACCTTGTATCAATTTCACTAATCCCTAATATATTATGCTCTTTTAAAAAGATAGATAATGATTTTTCAGCTCTAAAATTTGAATAGTTTTCATTATAACTTCTAACAATTACCCCTTTTAAAAATGCTCCTCTACTCTCCATATCATCTTGATTAACCCCTACATTTCCTATTTCTGAAGCTGTAAAAACTACAAACTGCCCAGCATAACTAGGGTCTGTAATTATCTCTTGATAACCGGTCATAGAAGTATTAAATACAATTTCACCAACTGCCGTTCCTTCTGCCCCAAACCCTTTTGCTGTTAAAAATAGTCCATTTTCTAAAAGAATTGAAACTTTCATAGCATACCTCTCTTTTTTAATTCTTGTTCATATAGTTTTGAAAAAACTAAATCCCACTCTTCACTACCTGGAATAAGTTGTTTTTTATAATTTTTTAATTTTGAAAAAACTATCTCCTCTATCTCTTTTTTCTCTTTAATAAATGAGTTCATACTATCAAAAACGATATTTTTCATTTTACCATCATTTACTTCATAATCTATCAATTCAGAATCCCATAACTCTTCAACAATAATATGTGCCAAATTATTTAATCTATCAATTCTATTTAAAATAAAATCATACTCTTCTGCTAATCTTTTTTTAATCCCAGCAAAAAGTTCTTTTCTATCAATATCATAAAACATATATTCATTCTCTTCCTCTTGCTCGGCAATAATATCTTTTACTTCATTTTCAAGTTCTCTTTCAGTAGTTACATCATCAAATAGGATTTCTTCTACTTTCTCTTTTGCTCTTTCTAATCCATGATTAAAAACCACAAATCCAGAATTTAACATATCTATTACTATTTTATTTGCTATGTAAGGCACTTGTGTCTCTTTTATAAGCATAAAAATCCTTTATCTTTTACTCTATAATGAAATTTTACAATAATTTTTAAATAATTAAAAGGGAGAAAAAAGGGGAAATAGGAAAAGTTAAAATTATTGTTTTAATCCTAACACGGTTTGTAACATTTGGTCAGAAGTTTTTATAGTTTTTGAATTTGCCTCATACCCTCTTTGAATAATAATCAATTCAGTTAAACTTCTACTTAAATCTACATTACTCATCTCTAAACTACTTGGTTGTATTGTTCCCCTTCCACCTGTTCCTGCTGTTCCAACAATAGGTTCTCCAGAATTTGCAGTGGCACTAAATAGACTTCCCCCATCATGCATTAAACCTTCATTATTAACAAATTTAGCAAGTGCGACTTGTGCTAAACTATAACTTCTTCCATTACTAAAAACTCCAATAATTGTTCCTGTTTGGTCTACTACTAAATCTTGTAAATCTCCCCCTGGATATCCATCTTGAGTCTGTCCAGAAGTTGCTGAATCAGCATCAAAACTTGTTAAACCATCAAATTTATTTAGATGTCCAAAATTTAATTGAATAGATTGACCAGCATCTGAACCATTATTAGCATTAAAAATTAAACTTGCTGGATTAAAACTATTTAAACTACCATCACTATTAAATTTTACATAACCATTTGCTGGATTATCAAGTGTGCTTGGGTCTGGAACTTCGGCATAAAATTTCCAAACGGTTGGGTCATTAGCACTTGTTGATGTATGAGTTTTTCTATAATGAATAGTTAAGGTATGTTTGCTTCCCAAACTATCAAAAATATCAATAGAAGTTGTATGAGTAGCAGCATTTAATGGTTGTGCTTTAGCTGTTCCACCTGCTGATAAAGTTCCATTCATTGCCGACATAGCATCTGTAAATTTATCATTATCATGCTCCTCATCTGGATAACCGGAACTTTTTACATTAAAAGAGTTATCACTTGTATTTTTTATTGAAAGTTTTCCATCTTGAATATCAACTATACCACTATTTTTACTTGTAGAGTTTAAAGGGTCTCCACTATCATCTACTGCCATCTGCCATAAATTCTCTAAATCTGCTATATCGTGAAAATAGTAAATATCATTCTTTTTAAATTCGTGAGTTTTATCATTTGTTCCATCTAACCCTTTTAAAATTTGAGTCATTCTTCCAAGTCCAGAAGTAGTATCATCAACCTTATTTCCATTACTATCTTCGGCATAAGCTTCTGTAATTACTGAACCATCACTTTCAACTATCTGTCCATTACTGAAAGTTATTGTATCATCTTCATCATTATCATTTAAATCTTTATTTAAGATACAACATAAATCATTTATAGTTTGAAAATCTTTTCCATAAGTATATTCATAAACATTTCCATCTTTATCTTCAAAATGGACTTTCTGATTTACATTTAAAAAAGCTCTTTCATTATTACTATCATAAGTCCAATGCATCCCCTCATTTGAATCTGAAATTATAGGGTCTTTTGCTTGATAACTTCCGTTAGTTCCTCCACAAGATTCACTATCTGTAATAGGTTTAGAAGTATAAATAAATTTTCTATTCTCCCCTAAACTCTCTATACTTGCGATAATACCTTGACCATCCTCCATATTTAAAGCTTCTCCATTATCATCAAAAAGTTCTGCAACATCATCTGCACCAATAAAAACATTCTGAATTCTTTTTATATTTTCACTTGTTGTAGAATTACCATTTAAAGCTTTTAAAACTCCTGCTAACTTTCCACTATTTGAAGTTGTATCAAATGTAATTGTATTATCCTTATCCACAATTCTACCATCCCCATTTAAATAAACTTCTATCCTTTTCTCTCCTGTTGTATCTTTAATTCTTGCATTTATCTCATCTAATAACTCTTTTATTGTTGTAAATTTACCATCTGTATCATTTTTAGATTTTCCATAAGTAAAAGTAACAGTATCCTCTGTTCCATCTGCCTTTTTCAAAATAAATCTAAATTTATCAATATCCTCTGTTAAAGATATTTTTTCACCAATAGCATTATATGTTCCATTTAAATCATCTGTTGGCAAAAGAGTTGCTGTTGTAGGAGATTTTTCTTTAATTTTATCTCCACTATTTAAATTTGCTTTAATTGCAATTTTTGTAGTAGCATGTGCTGGAGTTGTAAGTCCCGGTTTTATCTGAATCGGTTTTACCCCTGATGCTGAATCAATTTTATAATTACTATCAGCCATCCATCCTTCAACAATATAACCACTTGGGTCTACAAAATTCCCATTACTATCAAAAGAGAAATCTCCCGCTCTTGTATATTTATGAGTTTTCCCCCCATCCCCTGTAACTAAAAAAAATCCATTTCCACTAATTGCCATATCTGTATTTTTATCAGTATTTTGAATAGACCCCTGTTTGAACATTGTTTCTACACTACTAACATTTGCCCCTAACCCTATCTGTAATGAATTTTTCCCCCCTAAATTTCCTTGTGGAGCTGTTGCTGCTTTTTGAGTTTGAGATAATAAATCTTGAAAATTTGTTCTTGAATACTTGAATCCTGTTGTATTTACATTTGCAATGTTATTACCTTCAACATCCATTGCAACTTGGTGGGCATTAAGACCACTAACCCCACTCCATAAACTTCTCATCATATTAAGCTCCTTAAATAAAAAACTAACTCTATAAAAATAATTAAAGTTTTTATTTCTAAATAAGCAAAAACTATTCCATTTATTTTTTCATATTTATAGCTTTCTGTATCATCTGGTCTGAAGTTGAAACTATTTTAGAATTCGCTTCAAATGATTTTTGCATTACTATCAATTCTGTCATAGCTTTTGTTAAATTTACATTAGACATCTCTAATGAATAATTTTTAATTTTAGAAGAGGTTAAATAACTCCCATTTTTATCTTTGTAAAGGATAGCTGCTCCTGAATTACTTGTTGGGGTATATAAATTTCCCCCTAAACTATCTAATCCTTGTTCATTTTGAAAATGAAAAATAGGTATCTGTCCTAAAACTCCTGTTTTCCCATTTGAAAAATTTGCTAAAATCTCCCCCTCTTGATTTACATCATAATTTTTTAAATACCCTTTAATAAACCCATCTTTATCATAAATAAACCCACTATTATCAATATCCAAAGCTGTTATTCCTGTAAAATTTCCTCCTAAATCTATTTTAGTTGCTGTTCCAACATTATCTATTGTTAAAATAGGAGGATTTGGAGAAATTAAACCCCCATCTTTATCAAAAGTTAAATTTTGATGAATTTGAGATATAACTTCATTATCTTTTATTTCTGAAATTGTTAAACTCCATTCTGTTTTATCTCCATCAATTTTTATTTTATAAAAATCAAATTTTAAATCATTTTTATTACCATCTTTATCAATTATATCCCCTGTAAAACCTTGATAATTTCTTTTAAATTCTAATGAATTAGAAGCAGTATTTGGCTGAATCGCTCCTCCAAGATGTCCTAAATTTTCAATAAACATATTGTTACTATTTTCTGTTTTTTCCAAAATAGAATAAAGCTCTTTTTTATCTGTTTTATTATGAATAAAAATTTTACCTTTATCATCTATTGAAACTTCTGCTTCTTCTGGATAAACAAAATCTGCCATCTCCTGTAATCTATTTTTAAAATCCCCCATTGTAGTAAAATCATTATTCTGATTTGAATCTGATTGATAAATCAATCTTCTTATTTCTGAATTCTCCTCTATTAAATCCCCTCCATTACTCTTTATTTGTATCTTATCTTTATCTTTAATTGTAATTGAATTATCTGTTTTATCATATAATATATTTTTATCATCTAAAATTTTTGCAACTGCATCTGTAATCGTTTTAGCACTACTTCCATCTGGTAAAGAAACTTTTATATTCTCTCCATTTACATCAAAATCTACTTCAAAACTTTTTCCATCTTTTTCATCATCTGAAACACAGATATCATATCTTAATAACCCTTTTTCATTTCTTATATGTTTGCCAAAACCGAAAGCTAAATCCTGACCACTTCTTATATTCATATTTTCAGCATCTCTATTATATAAAACTCCAAAATCGCTACTCTCTACTGCTGGTTTTGGAGTTGGAGCAATAGATTCATTTGGTAAATTTCCTGCTATTTTTACAAATTTTGTTGCTTCTGGTGGAAAAATTAAATTATGTGGCAAACTTATAGGAGATAGAGGAGCAATATCAACTAAATTCTCAGTAGATATTTGATTATTAAACTCCCATTCCCCATTTTTAAAAATTAAATTTTTAGGGTTTGCAACCAAAAGTTTCTCCCCATTCTGAGTTACTAATGTTCCATTACTATCCCTTACAAAAGAACCTGTTCTTGTATATTTTGTAGCATTATTTTCATCTGTAACTGCTAACCAACCTTTCCCTTCTATCGCTAAATCAAAAACATTATCTGTATTTGCTAAACTCCCTTGTGACAAATCTACCACACTTGAAGAAACTGATGAAGTTAAACCTATACTACTATCTACTGCACTATTTAAACAGCAGTTTAACATTGCTCCAAAACCGGAACTATAAGAAACTTCTCTCCCTTTATAACCTGTTGTATTTACATTTGCTATATTATCCCCTAAAACATCAACCCCTATTTGTGATAATTTTAATCCCCCTATTCCATTATAAAAAGAGGTTGTCATAATACCTCTTTTATAGCATTTAATGGAATATAACTATTATCTACCTTTAATTCTGCTTTTCCATCTACAAAACGAACAGATTCAATAGGGTAGATACCCAACATTGTTGTTTTATCCTCATAAAATTTAGTTTTATAATCTGCTGTTACATAATACTCCCCATCTGCTACTGGGTTTCCATTATCATCTTTACCATCCCAAGTAAAAGATTTTAACCCTTTTTTATCTCCATCTAAATTTATACTTCTTACTACATTACCATTTCTATCTGTAATTCTTAATTCAGCAGAAAGATAATCATCATTAAAATATAAATCAAATGGGATATCCTGTTGTAAATTAGCTGAATCTGTAATAGCAAATCCATTATTACCAGTATCTGCTAATTTACCAATCATAGTTACAGCACTATATTGAGTTGATGCTTCCATTTGAGAAATCAATCTATTTAAAGAGTTTTTTAAATCTTGATTTGTTTGAAGTTGAGTTAATTGACTTGTTTGTGCTAACATATCTTTTGTTTCCATCGGAGCTGTTGGGTCTTGATATTGAAGTTGTGTCATAAATAGTTTTAAAAAATCATCACTTTTTAATTCAGAATCTGGATTATAAACAAAATCACTCCCTCTTGTTTGAGTTACATTTGTTGTGCTTGTTACATTCATACCATACACCTTTTTTTTAAATATAAGCAAATTTTATTCCTTTATTTTATCTTTATCTTTTTACTTCTGCCACCTTTCCTTCTTTTCCCCTCTCTTTTTAATACTATGCATATCTATACTCCCCTACAATCTCTATCTCCCCAATCTCTTCACTTTTTTTAATTTTTTTATTCCCCTTTCTTTCTTCTTCATCTCTTCTGTTTTTATCTTGATTAGAATTAAAACTCATCTCTATATTGGAAAAACCTATACTATTTAAAGCTTGTTTAAATTCTATCTGATTAGTTTGAAAAAGAGTAATACTATTCTGCTGTTCCCCTCTCATTTTGATATGCAGTTTTTCCCCTCTTTTAATAATAGAAACTTCTATTTTTCCCAAATTTTTAGGAGTTAATTCTATATCTATTTTAGAGATTGGAGGTTTATAATTTTTGATTGCTTCATCTAAATTATATTTAAAATGTTTAATTGTCTCTTTTGCCTGTAATTGTTTTATTTTTAATTGAGTAGTTGTTATATTTTGAATAGAAATTGAATTATCTTTATACTCTTTTATCCCCCTCTTCTCCTCTTTTCTATTTTGTAAAATCGCTTTTAAATCTATTTCACTCTCTTTTTCTATATTTTTTAAAACTTTTTTCTCTTTTAAAAATTTCTCTATTTTTTCATTATCTATTTTATCTATTTGAATCTCTTTTATCTCTACCTTTTCTAATCTATCAATTTTATCACTATTTTTAATAGTTTTTGGAGAATTTAAAGAGATAATCTGCTTCTCTTGAATCTGTTGATTTTTCTCCCCCCTATTCTTCTCCATTTTTCTATTTAAAATAGTTTCTAATAAATCCCCCTTATTCTCTTTTTTCTTTTCTATTACAACCCCTCTCTTTATACTTCTATCTATCTTCTCTTTTATAATCCCCTTTTTTAATTCCTTTTTTTTATCAAAAATAGATTGAAACTCTTCTACTCTCCTATTTTCAATCTTTTTAAACTCTTTTGGTAATTGAATAACAATTTTTTTTATATTTAATCCCTTTTTATTTAAAAAATTTACCAAATCCTCTAACTTTTCAATCTTTTTAAACTCTTTTATAATCTGCTCAGAATTTAGTAAATTATCCTGTTTTATTTTAGAAATAATTATATTTTTTATCTCTTTTACAATTTTACTATTCTCCTCTTTACTTAAAAATGGTGTTATCTCTTTTAACTCTATCTTTTCTAATTCAATCTCTTCTATCTCCTGCTCCTCTTTTTCCACACTTTTTTCAATTTCATTATCACTTAATTTTATAGTTGTCTTCTCTTCATTATTTTCTAAATTTTTATCTACCCTTTTTAAAAATAGTTCTAAAAAATCACTATTTTTTCTATCAACTTTTTTATCTCTTTGTAATTCTATTTTTAACTCATTTTCAAATGAAACTAATTGAACCATTTTTAACACCTTATAAATTTCATCTCAAAAAATAAGCAAATGTTATTCCAACGATACTATTTTTTCTATTATTTTAAAATTTCAAAAAATAGAGTTTCCCTTTTTTTGATATAATTTAAAAAATAAATTTTGAAAAGGATTAAAATGATTATAAAAAACCCGATAGATATGCATTTACATATTCGTCAAGATGAAATGTTAAAAAAAGTGTTACCAGAAACAACTCGTCAATTTGCCGGAGCAGTTATTATGCCAAATACAATTCCCCCTATTACTTCACTTGAACAACTTTTAAAATATAAAAAAGAGATTTTTGAAACTGCTGATGAAAATAGTTTTACTCCACTTATGGATATTTTTTTACAAAATTTTAGTGAAGAGGAGATTATCGCTTTAAAACCTCATCTATTCGGTATGAAATTCTATCCAGATGGAATTACTACAAATAGTGATAGTGGTATCAATTCTATTGAAGAGATTTATCCAACTTTGGAACTTTTAACAAAATATCAAATTCCTCTTTCTATTCATGGAGAAACTAATGGTAGTATGTTAGAAAGAGAAAGAGAATTTGCTTCAACTTATGAAAAACTTGCAAAAGATTTTCCAAATTTAACAATCATTATGGAACATATTTCAACAAAAGAGTTAGCTGAATTAGTTACAAAATATGAAAATTTAAAAGCAACAATCACTCTTCACCATCTACTTTTAACAATTGATGATTTATGTGGAGGCGGATTAAATGTTCATTATTTTTGCAAACCTACATTGAAATTAGCTTCTGATAGAGATGCTTTACAAGAATTAGTAAAAAGTGGTTACAAAGATGTAATGTTTGGAAGCGATTCAGCACCTCATCCATTAAAAAACAAATTTAAAGGTTCTGCTGGTATCTTTTCTGCTCCTGTAATTTTACCAGCTTTAGCTGAATTTTTTGAAGGTGATGAAGAAAAATTACAAAAATTTGTTAGCGATAATGCTATAAATAATTTTAATATAAATGTAGTTGAAAAAGAGGTTATAATTGAAGAAGAGGAATGGATTGCTCCAAGAATGATTGGGGAAGTTGTTCCACTATTTGCTGGTAAAAAATTTAGATATAAAGTAAAATAATGGCTGAGTTAAAATATGTTCCTGCTGGAATTAGACTTCACATAAAAGAGATTTTTTATAAAATAACAAACTCTCTAAATGAGAATTATTATCTCTCTTTTTCAGATATTCCTGCTGGATTAAAAGCAGAAAAAATTTTAAAATCCAAAAAGATAAAATTTAAATCTATTCCTGTTCCAAATGATATTTTTGAAATGTGTGGAGTTGCTATTGTTGTTGAAAAGTATCAAGAGATAGTAAAAATTTTAGAAAAAGAGGGGATTGAAATAGAGGTATTTGAATATAAAAATGGCAAACCGATTAAAATATATGGAGATATCAAAAAAACTGAATGTAAAATATAAAAAGGGAAGTTTAAGCTTGAAAAGAGAAAGTTGAATAAGAACTATTTTGTAAATAGTTTTTCTGCTGTTTAAATAACTGCAACTCTCTTCCTATCTTATCTTTCTCCTCTTTCAAAATTTTTACTGCTTCCTTTATTAAAGATAACCCTTTTTTTGCTTCTTCAACATCTTTAAAAATAGGGGGTTCTATTTTTGAATAAAACTCTAACTTCTCTAAATCTTTATTTATTACTGCTATTTTTAAATTTTTTATCCATATCTGTGAGTCTCTTCTTTCCATGCTTCTAATAACCCTTTTAAAACATTTATAACTAAATCAAGTTTTTCTATATCATCATTTAAGTTCGCTTCTACTAAAAATTTTATCTGCTGTTCATATAATCCATTCAAATAGATTGCTACTTCACCCCCCTTTTCAACATCTAATGAGATAAGTAACTCTGTAAAGATATTTACTACTCTATTTATCCAATACACTTTCTTTTCAATATCCCCCCTTTCTATCGCTTTTTTAGCAAAAGAAGTAAATTTTAAAGCACCTTCATATAACATCTCTATTAACTTTTCCGGTGATTCTATATTGATATTATTTTGATTATAACTACTTAATGCTTGTGAATACATCTTTTATCCTTTATCTTTATTTTGATGCTATCATTGCTTTAATTGCTTGGTCAATAGTTTCTGCCTGAACATTAAAACTATTTATCATTGAATCATAACTTGCAAATTGTGCTGCCATAGTTTGATACCTTAAATCAATCCTTTTTTGAGAATTTTCAATAGTCTCTTGATAAGATTTCTCCTCTTTATGATATTGAGAATTTAAAAGTTCCAGAGTGGAATTAGACCCTTTTGTTAAAGAATCTATATAATCAAAAATTTTTGTAAATGCTCCTTCATCTCCACTTAAAAACTCTTCAACCTTTTCTGGTTTAGAATCTAACATTTGACTAAACTTTGATGAATTAAAATCTAAAAAACCGGTTCTATTCATTCCAAAACCAAAATCACTTGCATTTAAATTGATACTCTCTTGATACTCTTCCCCATTTCTATCAGTCTTTGTAACAACATCAACAGCAAACGAATTAAATAGATAACCACTCAATTTTTTCGGAATAGCACTTATAGCACTCTCATTTTGAAATAACCCTACAACTTTTGTTTCTTCATCATATTTAGTTAATTCTTGAATTTTAGAAACAATAGAATTATAGCCATTTACAAAATCTTGAACCTCTTGATTGATTGTTTTTTTATCCTGTTCTATATGAATTGTAGATAACCCTGTTGATTGTAAATTTGTAGTTAATCCAATAACTAAATCATCAATTTTATTACTATCCCTCTCTATATCAACACCATTATATTTAAATTCACTATTTTGTGCTTTTTGAACTCTATTATTATTTTCATCAAAATCTGTATTATCATTTATTTCACTTGTTAAATTATCATCAGTTATCTCTATTTCTCCTATATGTTGAATATGAAACTGAATTTTACCATCTTTAAATTCTGCTGTAATATCTGTTAGTTTATTACCATCTGCATCCTCTAATTTATCATTATTTATATCGTCAATAAAATCTTTTACAGATTCCCCATCTGCTACATCCATTTTATATTCTACTCCATTTATCTTTATTTTAAATTCTTGCGAATCTCCACTATCATTTATTTTATCGCTATCACTATCATATTTTTTTGATTGATAAATTGTTTGATTAAAATCTAAATCATCTATCTTTCCAAAATCAAGTTTTATTATATTATCTTTTCCTGTTTCATTCCCTTTTAAGATAAGTTTATAAGGGTTTTCATCACTTCCTGTATCAATAATAGAAGCGGTTATCCCTACATCTGCTTCATTTATAGCATCTTTTAAATCAGATAAAGTTGCTCCATCTTTTAACTTAATCTCTTTTGTATCACCATCTCCATAAGCAATTTTAATAATCTGTTCATCCCCTGTATCATTTATTGTGCTATCTTCACTATCATACCCTTTTGATTGATAAATATCATTCTGTGCTAACTGCTTTACATCCATTGTAATAGTTTGAACTTTTACCCCAGAATTTACAGAAGCAGTTACACTACTACCTGTTATATTTGCTAATCTTTTTTGGAAAATATCCCCATTTTTAAAATCTACAAAAGATGATTTAAAAAGTGAAATCTGTGTAGTTAAATCTGAAAGTGCTTTCTCTTTATTCTGTATATTTAACAATCTTGTTTCAAAAGGTTTAATCATTACACTTTCATCAGCTTTTTTTAGTTTATCAATTACATCATAAGTTAAAACTCCACTACCCGCACCTAAACTACTCAAAGCTCCAAAATCTGCCATTTTTATCCTTTATCATCAAATAAAATTCCTACTAACTCCCTCATCTTTTCCATAATTCTTAAAGCTTCATCAGAAGGAAATTTTCTTATAACTCTATCGGTTTTTTTATCAATAACATTAACAACTAACTCATCAACCTTATCATTAAACTGAAATTTAATATCTGGATTTAAAATTTCCATCTCTTTATTTAATTTATGAGTTAATTGTTGAAGTTCCTCTTTTGTTATCTTTTTCTCCTCTTTTTTTAACTCTTCATCCTGTTTATCTTTTTGAATATGATTGGCATCCTCTAACTTTCTTGTATGTAGTTTATCATTTTGATTATTTATTGAAGAATAATCCATAGATTTTTGAGTATTTCCAACTTTTGAAAAAATTTCCATAAGTTATCCTTTGAAATAGTTTTCATCTGTTGAAAAATCGGCTAAAAAATCTATTTGTTTAAATTATTTAAATTAAATAAAAATAATAGAAATAAAAGTAGGAATAAAAAAGGAGGGGAAGAAAAAGAGAAAAATTATTTTCTAAGTTCTTTAATTCTTGCTGCTTTCCCTTTTCTACTTCTTAAATAGTAAAGTTTAGCTCTTCTTACTTTACCTCTTCTTACTATACTAATTGATTTAATTGAATCACTATAAAGAGGGAAAATTCTCTCTACACCGATATTATTTGCTCCAATTTTTCTAACAGTAAAAGTCTTACCTGTTCCTGTTCCTCTAATAGAGATACAAACACCTTCAAAATTTTGAACTCTTCTTTTATCACCTTCAACAATTTCAACTGCTACTTTAACTGTATCTCCCGCTTTAAACTCTGGTATTTTTTCAATTTTGTTTTGAATTTGAGAGGCTTCAAAAGCTTCAATATACTTATTTCTCATATTTTTTCCTTACTTGGTATTTTTTATAGATATCAAATCTATGATATTTAGTTTTAGCGATTGCTAACTTCTCTTTTAGGGACGATATTATACAATGATTTCCCTTAAAGAATTCTGAAACTATATGATTATGTTTAAGTTCTTTTAAAGATTGTTTTGTAAAAGTTGGTGCTTCTAAAAGTTCCTCTTCAAAAGATTCTATTTTTAAACTCTCTTTATTACCTAATACCCCTTCTATATTTCTTGCAATTGCATCACTCATAACTAAACTTGCTAACTCCCCTCCACTCAAAATAAAATCCCCTATTGATAAAACTTCATCAGCAAATTCTTCAATAATTCTTTCATCAAACCCTTCATATCTTCCATTTACAAAAATAATCGTATCCTCATTTGCTAATCTTTTTGCATCTTTTTGATTAAATTTTTTAGCAACAGGAGTTGTAAAAATAGTTTTAGCAGTAGGATATTTCTTTTTTAATTCTGATAAACTTCTATATAAAGGTTCAACCTCTAATACCATCCCAGCCCCACCCCCAACAGGGGTATTATCAACTTTTTTATGTTTATTTGTAGAGTAATCTCTAAAATTTACAAATTCAATAGTGAAAAGCTCTTTTTCTATAGCCCTTTTCATTATTGAATCTTCAAAATATGGTTTTATTAAATTGGGAAAAAGTGTTACAAAAACAAATTTCATTAACTTGCTTCCAGTATTGGTAATGTATCTTTTACAAAAAGTTTTTTATTTTCAATATCTACTTCAATAATATGTCTTTTAAAATCAAATAGAAATCTTTTCTGTTTATATCCTAACTCTTTATCAATTTTAACAATAATATAATCAATATCGTTTATTCTATTGATATCCTCTACAATACCTAACTTTTTTCCATCTTCAATTACTTCACACCCTATAATATCAAACCAAAACCATTCATCTTTTTTTAATTTTATTTCACTCTTAGAAGTTTCTTCATCAGAATATAAAAATCTATTGGTAAGTTTTTTAGCATCTTCCGGAGTATCAAAACCAACAAATTTAATTAAACTATTTTTATGATTTATATATTGAATAGTAAGTTTTATTTTATCAGATTCAAACTCTTTTCCAACTTTAAATTGCTCAGGAAAATCGGTTAAAAGATGGAACTTTAACCACCCTTTAACTCCAAAAGTTTTTCCAATTTTTGCAACCGGTATTCTACTCATTGATATTCACCGATATTTTATAATTTATTTTCTGTTTTGCTTTACAACCACTAATTAAAGTTTTTAATGCTTTTATCATATGCCCATTTTTGCCAATAATTCTACCGGTATCAACTCTATTAGCAAAAACAAGTATCTCCATAAAATCTTCACTCTCTTTTCCTACTTTCACCACTACATCTTCTGGGTGAAAAGCAAGAAGTTTTACATATTGTTCAACAAATTTTAACATTACTTACCTGTAAGTTTTTTAACTTTTTCGCTCATTTGAGCACCAACTCCAAGCCAATAATTTAATCTATCTTCATCTACTTTAATAGTTGCTGGTTCAGTCATTGGATTATAATATCCAATTGATTCAATCCAACCACTATCTCTTCTCTTTCTACTATCAGTTACTACAATTCTATAAAAAGGTCTTTTTTTTCTACCCATTCTTGTTAATCTAATTGTTGTCATCTTTTTCCTTTTTTTAAATAATTTTGTATGAAATTTTACAATTTTAATGAAAATAAGTCAATAAAACAATAGTTTAAAAGAAATTTTTTCAAAAAATTATGTTAAAATTCAAATAAAAAAAGGATAAAAGTGGAGAAAATCCAGATAGCAATTAAAAAAAATGGTGAGATTATAGACCTCCAAACAGCAAAAGAGAGGAATATAACAGATGGTGAGCCGATATTTTTTGATAATTCAGAAGAGAGTTTAGAAATTTTAAGACACTCAACAGCACATTTAATGGCACAAGCTATTGAAGAACTTTTTCCTGGAACAAAATTTTTTGTAGGTCCAGTTGTTGAAGGTGGTTTCTATTATGATATGAGAATTGCTGGGGAGTTTAGTGATAAAAATTTAAAACAGATTGAAAAAAAGATGCAACAGATTGCTAAAAAGAAAACTCCTATTGAAAAATATACTATTACAAAAGAGGAAGCAATTCAAAAATTTAAAGATGATGATTTAAAATTAGCCGTTTTAGAAAAAATCCCTGATGAAGTTGTATCTATCTATAAACAAGGGGAATGGGAAGATTTATGTAGAGGACCACACCTTCCACATCAAGGTTTAATTAAAGCTTTTAAACTTCAAAGAGTAGCTGGAGCATATCTTGGAGGAGATTCTTCAAAAGAGATGCTTACAAGAGTTTATGGAACTGCTTTTGCTGATAAAGAATCTTTATCTAATTATTTAAATATGTTAAAAGAAGCAGAAAAAAGAGACCATAGAAAACTTGGGAATGAGATGAAATTATGGTTTTTTGATGAAAAAGTTGGTCCAGGACTTCCAGTTTGGTTACCAAAAGGAGCAACTTTAAGAGCAAATCTTGAAAAAATACTTTTTAAAGCACATATTATAAGAGGTTATGAACCGGTTCGAGGTCCCGAAATTTTAAAAAGTGATATGTGGAAAATTTCTGGACATTATCAAAATTATAAAGAAAATATGTATTTTACTACTATTGAAGATGATAATGCTGAGTATGGTATAAAACCGATGAACTGCCTTGCTCATGTAAGAATGTTTGATAATGAAATTAGAAGTTATAAAGATTTACCACTTAAATTTTTTGAATTTGGAACGGTTCATAGACATGAAAAAAGTGGAGTTCTACACGGACTTTTAAGAGTGAGAGAATTTACACAAGATGATGCTCACATATTTTGTCGCCCAGACCAGATAGAGAAAGAGGTATTAGAAGTTTTAGGATTTGTAGATAAAATTATGAAAACTTTTGGATTTGATTATGAAATGGAAATTTCAACAAGACCAGAAAAAGCGATTGGTGATGATAAAATTTGGGATATTGCTACTGAATCATTAAAAGAAGCATTAAATACTCTTGGAAAAGAGTATGGAATTGATGAAGGTGGTGGTGCTTTTTATGGTCCAAAAATTGATATAAAAATTACTGATGCTATCGGTAGAAAATGGCAATGTGGAACTATTCAAGTAGATTTTAATCTACCAGAAAGATTTGATATTCACTATATTGATGAAAATAATGAGAAAAAAAGACCTGTAATGCTACATAGAGCAATTATAGGAAGTTTTGAAAGATTTATAGCTATTTTAACAGAACATTTTGCTGGTGAATATCCTCTTTTTATTGCTCCAATAAAAGCGATTTTTGTGCCAATTGGAGAAAATCATATAGATTATTGTAAAGCTCTTCAACAAGAATTACTTTTTGACGATATAAAAACAGAAGTTTATGACAGCAAAGATTCTTTAAATAAAAGAATTAGAAATGCTGAAAAACAGAGAGTTCCTTATGTAATTATCGTAGGTGATGAAGAGGTTCAAAATAGCAAAGTTGCTATTAGAGATAGAAGAAAAAGGGAACAATACAATCTATCAAAATCAGAATTTATCAAAAAAATTAAGGAAGAAAATGAGGTTAGATTATGAAAAAAAATAACAATGTAATTATGAATGAGGATGTGTTGAAGTTAAGTAGTGAAATTAGATGTGTAGCACCAGAAGGGGAGTTAGGAATAATTCCAACTTCTGATGCTCTTGAAAAAGCTTATAATGCGGGTCTTGATTTAGTAGTTGTTGCTCCACAGGCAAAACCTCCGGTAGCAAAAATTATGGATTATGGTAAGTACAAGTATCAACAAGAGAAAAAGAAGAAAGAAGCTAAAAAGAAACAAGCAAAAATAGAGATTAAAGAGATTAAATTTACTTCAAAAATAAATCAGCACGATATTGATTATAAAGTAAAACATGCAATTGAATTCCTTACAAAAGGGAAATATGTTAAATTTAGAGTATTTTTAAGAGGAAGAGAAATTGCTACACCAGAAGCTGGTTTTGAAGTAATTAATAAAGTTTGGGAGATGGTAAAAGATATAGCAGATAGAGATTCTAAACCAAAATTAGAAGGTAATCATATCAATATGTTAGTAACTCCTAAAAAGAAAAAATAGTTATCCCTTTTTGGGATAATTTTTTTATTATTTTACTCCATTTTCTACTTATCTACTATTTCATCTATCGGTAAAGGTTTTGAAAAATAGTAACCTTGAAATTCATTTATACCAAGTGTTTTTAATTTTTGAAAAATTTTTTCATCTTCTACAAATTCAGCTGTTGTTTTTATTCCAATAATTTTTGTTAAAAATAGAATAGATTCTATTAAAACTAAATTCTCTTTTGAATTATTTATATTTTTAATCAAACTTCCATCAATTTTTAAATAATCCGGTTTTAATTCTAAAATTTCAGAATAATTACTATATCCACTTCCAAAATCATCAATTGCAAAAAGCACCCCATAACTTTTAAATTCATCCATAAATTTTTTTAATTCTTGATAATTTTGAAAAGATTCACTCTCTAAAATTTCAAAAACAACCGGTTTATTTACCCTTTCTAAATTATCTTTTAAAACTTTAACAATATGTTCATTTAAAATATCTTGCATATCAATGTTGATAGAACATAATACTTTTGTTTTTTCAATAAAATCAAAACATTTGTTTATCATAATTTCAGAAATTTTTGTATAAAGTTTAATTTTTTTAGCATATTCTAAAAAATATGGAGGGATAACCCTCTCCTCTGTTACTATTCTCATTAACATTTCATATTTTATCACTTTTTTTCTACTACTCATAATTGGTTGAACAAAAGGAACAATTTGGTCTTTTTCAATCGCCTCTTTTAACATTTTTTTCATTTCAAAAAATTCTTGCTCTTTACTATTATCCTTTATATCTAAATAAGATAAAATTGTTTTATGTTGATGTTTTGCTTCTGTTAGTGTAATTAAACTCTTTTTTAAAGGGTTAGGGAAAGCACTAAATACAATTGTAACATCAACATCAAACTGCTCATTATTTATAATAATTTTACGACTATTACAAAATTCATTTAATTTATAAGCTATCTCATAAGTTGTTTCATAATTTGAATTTTTTATCCCTAATCCAAATTCATCTGCCCCTATTCTATAAATAGAGATAAAGTTTTTAATCTGTTTTCTAAACTCTTTTAATAATTTTGCAAACTCTTTTAAATAGATATCCCCTATTTCACTACCAAAATACTGATTTATATTTTTAAAATTATCAATATCTACCAACATAAAAGATTCAAATTTATTCTTTTCAATATCTTCAACAAGTGCTTTTCTACTTTTTAATTTTGTTAATTCATCAACATATAATTTATATCTTAATTTTTTTTCATTCAGAAAGATAGTTTTTCTAAATTTTTCAAACTCTTTCTTTATAGAATTAGCAATAAAAGCAGAAAAGATAATCACTATACCGAAAATAATAATAGATAAAAGAATAAACTTTTTAAATATCAAATCGTGAATTTTATTTATTTCATCTTTATATTGAAGTTCAATCTCCTGAATATCATCTAAATAGACCCCACTTGCTACTACAAGTTTTAATTCTGGATAATACTTAAAATACGATAATTTAGGAATAATTTTATTAGAATTAGGTTTTTTATAATAATAAGAAACAAAACCATACCCCTGTTTTCTAATCAATTCTAACATCTTTTTTCTAAAAGCAAACCCTTTTTTATCTTTATAATCATCGTTAATCTCTTTCCCTACTAAATCTGGACGATTGATATTCAAAAGCATTGTAGCAAACTTTTTACCCCCATTTAAATTATGAATTTTATATATAAAAATATATTTATCTTTTTTAGGTGGATAAAGTTTTTTAATTATCTCTATATAATTTTGATTTCTATCTTTTAAAACCATAATGTTATGAATTACAGAATCAACAATTAACTCTAATCTCTCTTTCTGTAACTGAATCTCTCTATTTTTTAAAAACTTCCTCCCCTCCTGTTGAGAAACTTTATTTGAATAATCAATTAAAAAATAACCTCCTATAACACCGGAAATTAAACCAAGTAAAGGGATTAAAAATATATTAAAAATTATCTTCTTCTCTATTTTCAATTAAATTCCTTTATAAATTCTTCTACTTTTTTATTAATAGGTATAGTAATCAATTTCTGTTTAGAAGTTTCCCCTTTTATAACAACTTCACTTTTAGCGATTTTAAATTTTTTTGATAAAAACTTGATTAACTCTTTATTTGCTGCTCCTTCAACTGCTGGAGCTTTTATATTTATTTTTATAGTATCATCGCCATAAATTCCAGAAATTTTATTTATTGATGAATTTGGTTGAACTTTTATTTTAAATGATACTATATTATTATCTATTTTAAACATTTATCTCCTTCAAAAGTATATCTAAATTTACCCTATTTTTTATAAAACTTTTTGATAAATTTTTATTTAAAAAACTACTTAATTCATCATTTTTTATAATATAAGCATTTTCTACCATTTCAAAAAGTGCTTTTTGATTAAAAATATAAGAACCGGAAATAAGTATCTTTTCAAAATAAGCAACCTCTAATGGATTATGTCCCCCAACATTATCAACAAAACTTCCTCCTAAAATTACAATATCAGCGATATTATAAAAATTTAATAACTCCCCCATCTTATCAACTAATATAATATCATTTTTTAACCCTTTATCTATTTTACCAAAAGAGTAACCATTTTTTATAGCAAATTGAGAAATAATTTTAAAAACTTCATCAAATCTTTCAGGATGTCTTGGAACAATAAAAAGTTGTGAATTTTTAGTTGATTTAAAAGCTTCCAAAATCAATTCCTCTTCCCCTTTATGAGTGCTTCCAGCAACAATAACTCTTTTCTCCCCTTTTTTATACTGCTTTGTAACTTTATATTCTACTGCACTTTTTATATTCCCAATTACAATAACATTTTTTGCTCCTAACTCTTCTAATCTTTTTTTATCAACTGCTGTTTGAGCAAAAATAGTATCAATATATTTAAAAAGATGTGAATAAAAAAATCTAAATTTTATATATTTTGGATAAGATTTATCACTAATTCTTGCATTTATTAAAATAGTTTTATTACACCTTTTTTTTGCTATAACAAATAACATTAACCATAATTCAGCTTCCATTACAATAAGATTTTTACACCCTTTTAACCAAAAAGGGATAAAAATTTCAAAAGGTAAAAATCTAACATCACAATTATGATAGCTTTTTGCTATTTGATATCCTGTATTAGTAATTACAGAAAGATTAACTTTATCCAATCTATCTAATAAAGGTTTTAAAGCTTTTGTCTCCCCTAAACTACAACTATGAAAATAGTTTAAATTTTTATCTTTAAAAGGGGGATTATTTATTAAAAAAAATCTTGCTGGAATAGAAACTTTATACTTTTTTTTAAAAGAGAAAAAAAGAAGAAGAGGTAAAGAAAGAATATAAAAAAAAAGGGTAAAAAGATAATAAAAAAAATTCACCCTTTACCCCTATTCAGTCTCTTCATTCTCTATATATAACACTCTTCCACAATGAGGACAAGTTGTAATCTCCTCCCCTTTAATAACTTCTGTATAAGTTTTTTCATTTATTTTCATAAAACAACCCATACAAGCTTGTTTTTTTACTTGACTAACTGCTGAATTTCCAGCCCATTTTTTAATTTTTTCATAAAATTTATAGATATTTTGATTCATCTCTTTTATAAGTTTATCTCTATTTTCAAAAATTATTTTTTTCTGTTTTTCCAATGTTTCAAGTTTTGTTTTTATTTCATTCTCTACAATAACAATTTCACTCTCTAATGAAGTTATCTCTTTTTTAAACTGCTCTTTTTCAGATTTTTTTAATTCTATCTGATTTTCAAACTTATCAATCTCTTCATTTGCACTCTGAATCTGTTCCTTTGCTAATTCCTCTTCAAGAGTTAGTGCTTTCATCTCTTTTGCTGTTTTTACTTTACCACTTTTTTCAGCAATTTTATGTAATTTCTCTTTTAATTCAGAAATTAAAAGTTCATTTTTACTCTTTTTTAAAATTAAATTTTTAATCTCTTCCTCTAATTTTTCAAGTTTTATATTCAAATTTTTAACTTTATTTTCAAGATTTGTAAGCGGTCTTTTGATATTTTGTTCAAGAGGCACTAAATCAGCAAGTTTTTTATCATACTTATTTAATTCAACTAATTCTTTAAGATATTTGTTCATTTTTACAGCCTTTTAAATGGGTTTTTTGAGTTTTGAATTATAACAAAGTTTTTAAATTCATTCAACTGCTCCAAAACTGCTTCACAAAAAAATTTTTCACTTTCATAATGAGTAATATCTATTAAACTAATTCCTCTTGCTTTAGCTTCCATAGCATCGTGATATTTTATATCACCGGTTAAAAAAGCATCACTCTCTATTTTTGGTAATAATCCCATACCACTCCCTGTTGTTAAAGAGAAAGTTTTTATAAATTTTTTACTCTCTACAACCTTTACACTTTCTAAATTAAACTTTTGTTTCACATCTAAAACAAACTCTTCAAAATTTTTATTTACCTCAGCTTCTAAAATAAAATCCCCTTTTTCTATATAATTTTTAACTCCTAACACTCTCTCCATTACAAATTTATTTAAAATAGTTTTATCAAAATTTGTATGCATTGAAATTAAAGTTATATTTTTTTGTATCAATTTAATTAAAATTTTTTCTGCATAACTCTCCCCTATTACTCTTTTTAAAGGTTCAAAAATTAAAGGGTGATGAGTTATAATTAAAGAGTTATTTTCTAAACTTTCAACTAATTCTAAATCTAAATCTAATGACAAATATATTTTTTTTATACTATTCTCTAAACTACCAACTAATAAACCACTATTATCCCATTTTTCTTGTAATTCAAAAGGGGATATACTATCCAAAAACTGATAAATTGTTTTAACTTTCATTTTTCACCTCTCTTTCAAGTAGATTTAATTCTAACATTTTTTTTACAATCTCTCTAAAAATTACAACTGCTGTTTTAGAAGCAAAATAGATTTTTTTATCCGGTTCTATTACAACAACTGCAATTGTATATTTTGATTCTTTATCATTAGCAAACCCAATAAAAGAGGAATTATATAATCCATCTACATAAATTCCATTTATATTAATTTTTGCTGTTCCAGTTTTTCCAGCAGTCCAAATTCCATCTACATAAGCTCTTTTTGCTGTTCCTTGTAAAACAACTTTTCTTAAAATTTTTAAAATAGTTTCAGCAATAGAAGGGGGAATAACTCTTATTTTTTTCCCAACAATTTTAACTTCTCCATATTTATCTGCAATTTTTGGTTCTACCATTATCCCATTATTATTAAATACATTATAAGCTTTTAACAACTGAATTAAATTTACTTGAATTGCATATCCAAAAGAGTTACTTGCTCTATGAAATTTATTTAATAACTCTTTTGTAGAGAATAAAACCCCTTTATGTTCATAAGGTAAATCTATTCCACTTTTTTTACCAAACCCAAATTTTAATAAACCTTCTCTAAATTCAACAGGAGTTAATTTTAATCCAAGTTGAGCAAAAACTATATTACTTGAATGGACTACTGCTTGAATTATATTTAACCATTTAAATTTTTCATCATCATAAATAGGGTGTTGATTGTCTAAATAAAAAACTCCATTATGAGCATCTACAACATCAAAAATTGAAACTCTTTTTAACTCTAAAAGGAGTGCTAAAATTATCGGTTTCATAACACTTCCCGGTTCATAAGTATATTGAATATGAGAAATTTTTAAATTTGGAATATCTTTCTGTTGAAGTTTCATAAAATTATAACGATTTGTAGAAGCAATTGCAATAATTTTACCACTTCTACTCTCCATTACAACAGAAATTATCTCTTTTGCTTTTAACTTTTTTTTATATTCATCTAATAGATTTTCTATCTTTCCTTGTAGAATAAAATTTATATTTAATAATAGATTTTTGCCATCTATTCGTTGAACTGCTATAACATTATCATCATAAATAATTCTACCATTTACATCTCTTTCCCCTTTAATAAACCCATTCTGTTTAGGTTCTAAAATGGTATTATAATACTTTTCTAACCCCATACCATCAAGAGAACCATCAATTTTATATCTTAAATATCCTAATATCGGTTGTAATCTATCATTAAAATTATATACCCTCCGAGCAGTTTCAGCAAAAATATCAAAACCATGAATAATTTTACTATTATTTGCTAAGAAAACTTTATGATAAATAAAAAGTTTAGATAAGTAAAGAAGATTTTTTTTAATTTTATAAGGTATCTTTTTTAAAATAACTACTCTTTTTTTATGACTATTTAAAGCTTTTTCAAAAATCTCTTTCGGTTTATCTGTATAAATAGATAAAAGATTAACAAATAATTCCTTTTTATCCCTATTTATCTCTTCTGGATAAATAGCAACATTATAAATTTTTTCATTTTTAGTAATTTGATAACCATCTTTTGAAAATATCTCCCCCCTTAAAGCAAGGTCCTTTTTTGTAGTTTCTAATTTAATAAAATAATCCGGTTTATGAAGAATAAGAGCGATAACTCTAATTAAAAAAACAATAATTAAAAAAAGAAATACCATATAGATAATTGTAATTTTATTTCTATAATCTTCCATACTTTACATCTGTATTTTTGATAATTCTTTATAAGCATTTATCGCTTTATTTCTAACTTCTAACATCATTTGCATCTTTAAATCTGCTTTTTCAATAGCGATATTTGCTTTTGCTAAATCTTTTACAGAACCGGTTGCTATCTCTAAATTAGCTTCCTGCCCCTCTTGCATTACTCTGTTGGTTTCTTCCAACTCTTTTTTTAACATTTCAGAAAAATCAACTTTATTCGTAGAAACATTTTGATTTTTAAAAATCTCTTGTGTTGAAATTCCATTGATATTATTTATATTCATCTAATTATCCTTTTAAAATACCAATAGCACTTTGAGCCATATTTTTAGCACTTTGAAAAGCTGCAACATTTGCTTGATAACTTCTTGTTGCTTCTATTAAATCGGACATTTCTATAACAGGATTAATGTTTGGATAAGCAACATATCCATTTTTATCTGCATCTGGGTGATTTGGTTCATATTTTAATATAGGCTTACTATCATCTCTAACAACTTTATCAACAATTACACTATTTAAAACCGGTTTAGGTTTTATATCAGTTTCCCCAGTTTCATCTAATGGATTTGAATAGTTTAAAAAATTTAAATTTTTCATCTCATCATTCAATAACTCACTAAAATCAACTGCTTTAAAAATAACCTCTTTCCTTCTATAAGGTCCCCCCTCATCTGTTCTTGTAGTATTAGCATTTGCTATATTACTTGATATTACATTTATTCTAAATCTTTGTGCTGAAAGTCCATATCCACTTATATCAAAACTACTTAAAAAACTCATAATCTACCTTTAAATGTTTTTACTCGATGTTAAAACTGCTTTAAAAATCATAGCATCTTTTTTAAAAGCTTCAATTGTAGCATTATACATTATATTATTTTTACTAAGTTCTGTTGTTTCAACATCTAAATCAACACTATTTCCATCATTTCTTGCCAAATGCCCATCTCTAAAAAAAATTGTTGCTTCTTTACTACTCTCCTCAATTCCATCCATCATTTTAGGGTCTGTTTTTGCTAATTCTAATTTTTTAACTTTATGAAATTTTTTTGCTATCTCCTCTGTTAAAGAGGTTTCAAAATCTATATCTCTTGGTCTATAAAAAGGAGTATCAACATTTGCTATATTTGATGAGATTAAATTTTGTCTTACTGCTCTATATGAAATCGCTTTTTCAAGATATCTATTTGAAAGTGAAAAATCAAAACTCATCTAATCTCCTTTTATTTATCTAAGGTTTAATAAGCAAAAAACATTCCAATTTTCTAAATTAAAAGATAGGGATAAAACTCTTTTTAACTGGTGGTGGAGATAATTTTGTAAAATACTCCTCTTTCCCATTTATTATAAATGTTTTAACCCCTTTTGGAATTTTAAAATTTCTTCTCCTTTCTGGATGAATTTGTAAAAATTGCTTATAAAATTTTTTAAATACTGGAGCACTTACTCTCCCCCCACTCATTTTATCCCCTAATGGTTGATTATCATCATTTCCAAACCATACAATAGTTGTTGTATCCGGAGTAAAACCGCACCACCAACCATCTCTAAAATTATTTGTAGTCCCTGTTTTTCCAGCAACCTCTATCTCTTTTAATTTTGCTCTTCTTCCTGTCCCTTTTTTAACAACATCTCTTAAAATAGAAATCATTAAATAAGCTTGGTAATCTGGAATAATTTCATCTCTTTTTATAGGATAACTAACCTTTAACCCCTTTTTATTATTCTCCACACTTAAAATTAATCTTGGTTTAACCTTTACACCATAATTACTAAAAATTGTATATTCTTCTGCCATTTTTAAAGGGGTAACTCCAAAACTTCCCAAAACAATAGACATATTCTCTGGAACTTTATCAAAACCGAAACGATATAAACGATTTATAATCGTATCTAATCCAAGTAGTGATGCTAAATTAATCGTTGCTAAATTTCTTGAATGAACAAGTGCCAATTTTAAACTAATAAAACCTAATGTATCCTTTTCATAATTTTTCGGTTTCCAAAATTTATCCTCTTCCGGAGTATCCCCAGAAATTTTATAAGTTCTTGAAATATCTGGTATTTTTGTTGCTGGATTATACCCTAAATTTAATGCTATCTGATATACAAAAGGTTTTATAGCACTCCCTACACTTCTTTTTGATTGAATAATTCTATTAAAATTACTCTTTTTGTAATCTACTCCACCAACTGCTGATAAAATATCACCTGTATTTGAATCTAATGTAATAATTGCTCCATTTAAAGTTGAATTATTTATATCAAATTTATCTCTTAAACGATTATAACCCCATTTTAAACTATTCCGAGCAATAATCTGTGTTTCTAAATCTATTGATAGTTTAACTTTATACCCCCCTGTTTTAATATCTGGATACTCTTTTTCTAATTGTTTTACTGCTATATCTACAATATAAGGTGCTTTATTTCTTGTTAAAGTTGAATTATATACTTTCGGTTTTCTAAATATCTCTGTTTTATACTCATTTTTATCTATCCAACCCAATTTATAAAGTCTATTTAAAATGATATTTGCTCTTGCTATATTTTGATTATATCTTTTTGTAGGGTCATAATAACTTGGAGCTTTTGGAAGAGCTATCAACATAGCAATCTCTTTTAAATTTAAATCCTTTAATTTTTTATGAAAATACCCCTCTGATGCTGTTTTTATACCATAATATCCATGTCCTAAATAAACTTGATTTAAATAAATTTCTAAAATTTTCTCTTTTGATAATACCCTTTCTAACTTCATTGAAATAAAAAGTTCTCTAATTTTTCTTTCTATCTTTTTTTCTCTTGAAAGATATATCATTTTTACTAATTGTTGAGTAATTGTAGAAGCTCCTTCAACTTTTTTACCTGCTTTTATATCTTTAATTAAAGCTCTAATTATCGCTTCTATATTAAAACCCCTATGTTCAAAAAAAGTTGTATCCTCTGTAGCAATTAAAGTTTCAATAATTTTACCAGGAATTTCATCAAATTTTACATATAATCTATTCTCTTTTGCAAATATGTTTGCTACTAATTTCCCATTTCTATCAAAAAATTGAGTAGTTAAAGGGGGATTATAATATAAAACTTTTTCAATATCAAATCTGATTGAATTATAAAAATAGAAAAAAAGAAATAGTGCTACAATAATAGGAGTAATAAAAAGAAATAATAGAAACTTTTTAAACATGGAAACTATTTAATACCTTATCTAATTTATTAGAATCCGATTTTAAATCTGCTGTAATTTCATCTATCTCTCTTGCTACTTCTAAATTTGTATTTGAAACACTCATTAAAGTAGAAGCATTTTTTAATAGTTGTTGAGAATAGAGACTCATCTCTGTAACAGATTTTGAAGCATTTTTTCCAAGAGTTACAGAAGTCTCATTTTCAGCAACTAAATTTGAAAGCTCCTCCTGAATAGTTTCAATTTTATTAGAAATAGAGTTAATATCCTCTCTATTTATCTCTATTTGAGATGATGCTTGTGAAATTGATTGTAAAATTATATTTATTGTTGCATTTGTAGCATCTAAACTTTTCTGTGTTTTTTCAGCAAGTTTTCTAACCTCATCAGCAACAACTGCAAATCCTCTTCCTGCTTCTCCTGCTCTTGCTGCTTCAATTGCTGCATTTAGTGCTAATAACTCTGTTTGGTCTGAAATCTCTTTTATTGAACCTAATACATTTGAAATATCTTTTGTCTGTTCCGATAATGTTAATAAAATAGTTAAAAGATTACTTTCATTCTCTTTAAAATCTATTATCTCATCTATCATCTCATTCATCTCATTTGAAAAACCACTTAAAATATGTGAAGAATTAATAATTGTATCAACCGTAGATATAACTGCTTCTTCTGTTACTTCTAAATGATTACCTATTTTTGTTGATAACTCTTCAATATCTTTTGATTTTTGATTATTTAAATCGGAACTCTCTTTCAATTTAACTACAACTCTATTTAATTGATTTGATTTCTGAATAGTCCCTTGAATAGAATGTTTTATCTCTATAATAATTTTTTGAATGTTAGAAATAAATTTATTGATATAATTAGAAGCTAATTTAATTTCATTATCATTTTGAATAATAATCCTTTTTTTTAAATCAGCATCACCACTACTAATATCTTTACTTACATCAATAAATTCATTTATCGGAGTTACAACATATTTTTGTAAAAGAAAATAAGCAGCTATCTGTATCCCAATTGCTAAAATAGAATGTTCTATTAAAGTTTTAAAAAAAACTTCATAATCTGTAAAATAAGTATAAAGAAGAAAAACAAAACTCATAGCTAAATTTGCTACGAGTAGTTTTATATTAAAATCTTTTACGATAGATTTCATATTCTTCTTACATTAAAAGCACTGATAAGATTTAAATCATCAAGTAATTCATAAAGAATATCATCTTTTACTTCCAGTGCTATATTTGTCCCTGTATCTTTCATTTTTAGTAACTCCCCTATAACCGTTGAAGGTAAAGAGAAACTATCATTTATTTTTATAATCACACTTCCACTTCTTGCTGCTTCTTTAATTGTAACCACTAAAGCTTGTGAATCCCCTATCGTTTTTATAACACCATCAACTTCTACGATGTTTCCATTATGTCTAATATCCATTTCAACTCCTTAAATTAAAATATAATTTTACTCTATTTCCTTTTTGATTATAATAAATACCATCAGAGAGTTTTTTTAACATTTTAATACCTCTCCCGTGATATTTGTTAAACCATTCAGATTTTAAAATTTGACTAACATCAAAACCTTCACCATTATCTGCTAAATCAACTATCACATATCTTTCAGATTTTTTTATTTCTAAATCGGCAAATTGATTTTTACCATTATACTCAATTTTTTCATTTTTTTGAATAATTTCGTGCTTATTTTTACTAATTTTTAAAACAGAATGTTCATAACAATTTATTAGTAACTCATTTAAAGCAAAAATTATCTTATCTTTAACTTTTTGTGGTAACTCCTCTATTCTATGTTCTAAATTATCCACAACATCTTGAACATTATTTTCTGTTAATAAAACTCTCTGTTTATAGATAATTTTATAATTATCTTTATCATTTCTTAAATAAAAAATTGTAGTATCATCATCTGCCTCTTTTACAGATTTTTTAAAATCCTCTAATAATTCATTTAAAATATAAAATCTATTCATCTCTTTTTTAAACTTGATAAAATAAGGGTATCCATTCTCTAAACTTGATTCAAACAATCCATCACTTGCTACTAAAAAAGAATCAAATATTTCAGTTATAGTATCAATTTTATACTCTTTTGAAGATTGTAAAAGTGGTGGATTATTCGGTTTTATCTTTATCATTTTCTCATCTTTTGTAATATAAAAAGGGGGCATACCAGCATTCATATATTTAATTTTCATATTTTTTAAATCAATCTCTATCATACAGAAACTTAAAGCCTCATTATCCAACATAATAGAACTTGCATAATTAAAAGTATCTTTTACAACTCTTTCAAAATTAAAATCATTAAAAAATATAGATTTTTCAATAGAATAATTCATAAAAGAAACGGTTAATACTGAACTTAATGAAGCACTTATCCCTTTTCCCATCCCATCAACAATAGAGATAAAAAATTTGTTCTCCCCTAATCTAATTGTAGAATAACTATCCCCACTTAAAATATCTTTCGGTTTAAAATAAGAATCTGCTATCCAGTTATTATAAAAATGATTACTTACTTTATCTTCAATAATTTTTAATTGTTTTTGAACTGCCAAAGTCTCTTGTGTATCTTTATATTGTAAAATCAATTCCAATTTTTTTTGATGTTTTTTTGACTCATAATAATAACATCTTAAATTTGATAAAATTTTCATTTTTGCTTTAAACTCAAAAAAATCAATCCCCTTATTCATAAATTCATTTACACCATAATTAACTGCTCTCTCTTTAACTTTACTATCTGTTGAACCTGTCATCATAATTACAATTATATCTTGAAATTTAAATTTTGTATAATGTAAAACTCTTAATCCATTCATTATAGGCATCTCATAATCAACAAAAACAATATCTATCTCATCCTGTTTTACTGATTTTAAATATAAAACATAATCTAATGGATGTTCAAAGTATTTTATATTTCTAAAACCTATTTTTCTTAACATAGTCCTTAAAGTTAAATGACTAAGTCTTGAATCATCAACAATAACGATATTCAAATCTTTATTCATCTAATAACCTTTTTAACTCTTTTAAACTATCTAAACTTTCAGATAATCTTGCTGTTACTCTAAAAATAGGTTTTATTGTTGTAGGGGGTCTAATTGCTCCAATAAGAAACCCTTTCTCCTCCACTCTTTTCTGCTTCTCTAAAATAGTTTTATCACTCTCTTTTATCCAAATCAAACTATCTATATTTAACAACTCTTTCCTTTTAGAAATCTCATCTTGATAAAATGAAAGATTATGTTTTATCTCTTTTAAAGCAAAATAAGCATAAATAGTATCAAAATTACTTAAAGCTGTTGTATAGATAATCCCTTTTGCTCTATTCTCTAAAAATGATATTATCTCTTTACTACCCAAAATATAAGCTCCGTAACTTCCAAGTGATTTTCCAAGTGTTCCTATTTTGATTGTTCTATTTGTAGGTAATTTATATAAATCAAGAACCCCCATTAAATTTTCACCAACAACCCCTACTGAATGAGCTTCATCAATTATAGTAACAATTTGTTGTTTTACAGATAGATATTTTAAAATCTCTTTTGAAACTAAATCTCCACTCATTGAATAAATCCCCTCAACCCCTACAAAAATACGATTAAAATAGACTGAATCTTTTAATTTTAAAATTAAATCTTCTAAATTATTATGTTTAAAATAACGAACTTCTGCTTGTGATAATTCTACTCCAACTCTTCCACTCGCATGATACTCTTCATCTAATAAAATTAAATCCCCTTTTCTTGCAAGTGCTTCAAAAATACTCATATTTGCTAAAAATCCACTCCCGACAATAATACCAGCTGGATAGTTATTTATTTCACATAAGTATTCTTCAAGCAATTGATGATATTCATTATAACCATTTACAAGCATACTCGCTTTTGCTCCATAACTCTCCCCTTTTATCATCTGATAACTTTTTTCTAAAATTTGAGAGTTATTAGCAAGTCCCAAATAATCATTACTTGCAAAATCTTTTAATGAAGAATTATAAATTTTTCTACTTCTAAATCTTCCCTTTTTTTTTAAAACTGATAACTCTTTTTCATACATTTTTTTCTTTCATAAAGGGGGAAAGGATTAAAACCCTACTGCCCCAAAAATTGAAGAAGCAAAAATACCAAAATAGATAGTTCCTGCTAAAAGAATAGTTTGTCCTATTAAAGTCCCTTTATTCATTACTATTTTTGAATTATTATAACCATCTGTTTCATCAAAATAGATATGTTTTATAATCCAAGCATAATATCCAACTGAAAGTGCTGAATTTAGTGCTGCTACTAAAACTAATGGCCATAATCCAGCATCAACCCCTGCCCAGAAAGTTATAGCTTTTGAAATAAACCCTGCCATAATAGGAACCCCAGCAAGTGATAATAACTGAATTGTAAAAAATAGGGCATAAAGTGGATTTCTTTGATAAAGTCCTCTAATATCATCTAACTCTTTAATATGTGCCTCTCTTCTTAAATCATTTAAAATTAAAAATACTGATGTTTGCATAAAAATATAAGCAATAGCTAAATAAACTAATGATGCATAACTATAACCACTTACAACTGCTGCAAATGGGATAAGCATATACCCTGCATGAGTAATTGAAGAGAATGATAAAATTTTTGCAATTTTCTTTTGGAAAAGTGCCATAAAATTCCCAAGAGTCATTGTAATAATAGCAAAGAAACTAAATAATAAAACAGATGTATCTAAATAAGCTTCTAAAAATAGATTAAAAGCTTTAAATGTAGCAATTACTACAACCGTTTTTACAATACCACTTAAAATTGCTGCTGCTGCATGATTAACTTGTGCATAAGCATCTCCTGCCCATCCATGCATCGGAACAACTGTTAATTTATAAAAGATACCTGCTAACATAATTCCAACTGCTACTAATGTAAAATTCCCTGTTACACTAATTTCTGAATAATTAAAACTTGGTGATACCATCGCAAACATAGCAAAACCTAATAGAATAAATCCAGAAGCAGTTGCTCCTGCAATAAACATTTTAATAGCACCCTCTGCATTTTTTCTATTTCTAATGTTTGCCCCTAATACATAAGAGATAATAGCAATAACTTCAAATAATACAATATACATTAAAAAGTTATTTGTCTCTAAAAGTGCCATACTCGCAGCACCTAAAAATAGTGTTTGAGAGATAAGTGGTCTTTCAAATCCACTAAAAGTCATCATTGTTGCTGCTAATACAATTAAAACTACAACTTCAAGAAGTTGAATATCGGGAGTTAAAGAGAAATACTCCATATTTATCCCGTTACCAAGCAAAACATTTATAGCTGCAAACCCAAAAGCTGCTGTTGCTATATATTTAGCAATTAACATATTCCCTTTAAAAAATAGAGGTGCTAATAAACCTGCTCCAATCAAAATTATTAAACTACTCATTATTTACCTCCAATTATCGCAAATGCATTATTTGCTATATCAAAAATTGGTTGAGGATATACACCAAATAACACTATTAAAACTGCATACACACAAAGAGCAATAAACTCTGGCGAACTCATATTAAAATTACTTTTTTCAACAATCGGTGAAATATCAGCATGGAAAGCTCTTCTAACTGCCCAAATAACATAACCAGCACTAATTAAAGATGCTAAAGCAATTACTGCTATCCACCATCCATAAGCTTTAATTGCTGAGACTATAATTGTAAGCTCTCCAACAAATCCCATTGTTCCAGGAAGCCCAAGTGCTGCCATCCCTGCTAATACAAAAATTGCTGAAACATAAGGTGCTTTTTGCATAATTCCACCCATCTCATCCATATACCAAGTATGAGTTTTATGATGAACCCATCCAGCAATTAAAAATAGTGGAGAAATAACAAGAGCATGTCCTATCATTTCATAAAGTGCTGCCGATAATCCATCATAAGTAACAGTCGCAATAGCCACAACTACAAGTCCCATATGTGAAATAGATGAATAAGCAACCATCTTTTTAATATGTCTTTCATAAATTGCTAACATTCCAGCAAAAAGTGTTGTAGTTAATCCTAAAATAACCATATAAATTGCAAACTCTTTTGTAGCTTCTGGCATCATTTCAACTACAAATCTTATTAAACCATAAGCACCCATTTTTAATAAAACTCCAGCAAGTAACACAGAAATACTACTTGGAGCTTCAACATGAGCATCTGGTAACCAAGTATGGAATGGGAATAGTGGTAATTTTGCTGCAAAACCGATAAACATTAACCACCAAATAAGTGCTGGTGTAACAATCATTGCCTCTTTTATATTCATAAAATCCATTTCACCTGTCTGTTTATAAACAAGGAAAAATCCAACTAACATTAACATTGAAGCAAAATGTGTATATAAGAAAAACTTAATTGCTGCATACACTTTTCTTTCACCACCCCACACTCCAACTAAAAAGAGCATAGGAACAAGAGTCATCTCCCAAAAAATAAAAAACCATAATAGATTAGTTGTCATAAAAACACCAAAAATTGGTCCAGCAAATAGAATTAAAAGAGAAAAATAAGCTCCTTGATTCTTCTCTTCCCAAGATGTAAACACAACTAAAATTAAAAGAACCGCAGTTAAAATTAACATTGCTACTGATAAAGCATCAACTTGAAGAGTCAAAGCATAATCAATACCTGGCACTCTAAAATACTCATCTAACCTAAAAAACCCACCATCTGCTGGTAAAAGTTGATACATATTTACTGAAAGTATTAACAATCCAACAAATAGTGCTAAAGCAATCCACTTTGCTACCCATTCAGCACCTCTCGATATAAAATAAACCAAAGGTGCTAAAAGCATCGGTCCAAATATAAGTTCTACACTCATCATATTACACACCTTTTACTATAATTAGAATTGCTACAACAATTATTGCTACACCTATTGCAAAAATTCCGATGTAATCACCAATTTTTCCTGTATGTCCAATTCTAAATCCTCTAAATATCTTATTAGCAAATGGAACAGAAGCATTTACAAGCCAGTCAATCATATTTGTATCAACCCATCTTAAAGATTTTGCTACTCCATTTACAATTACATTTTTACTTAAATAAGTAATTCCTGCTTCTACATAGTAACCATTAAATAAAACTTGATGGATAATCTGCATAAATCTATGTTGTGAAATTTTATGTAATAGATTCATCCATTTTAAATATAGAGTTACAACTATTGTAAATAGAATTGCCATTCCAATAATTAAACCAGCAAATAACCCTGCTACATGTGGTTCAGCAACCTCTTTACCAACAATATATTCAACAATTACTGGATGAACTTCATAAATAGAGATAAATGCTGTAACAAAAGCTAAAATCCCTAATGGCAATCTTATAAAAAAGTTCCCTGGTGCATGAACATTTCCAGCAATAGATTCATTTCTTGGTTCCCCTAAGAAAATCAATACCCAAAGTCTTGTAATATAAGCAATAGATAATAATCCAGCTATTGTTACAAAAATATAAACAAATGGACTTCCGTGAGTTATCGCCTCAGCAATTACCATATCTTTTGAGAAAAATCCACTAAATGGTGGTATCCCTGCTAATGATAAAGAACCTATTGCCATAAAAGTTGCTACAAATGGTGCTGTCTTTTTTAAACCTCCAAGTTTCCAAGCATCTTTTGTATGATGAGCAATATAGATAACTGCCCCTGCTGATAAGAATAGTAAAGCTTTAAAAATAGCATGATTTGTTAAATGTAACATACCTGCTGCTAAACTTCCTACTCCAAGACCTACAAAAGCTATTGATAAATGAGACATTGTAGAATAAGCAAGAATTTTTTTGATTTCCTTTTGAACTAATGCCGAAGTTGCCCCAATAAAAGCAGATAAAGCTGCTACATTTGCTACAACTAATAAAGCATCTGTATAAGCATAAAAATCAAATAATCTTGCAACAATATAGATACCACTATTTACCATTGTAGCCCCGTGAATCAGAGCAGAAACCGTTGTTGGACCCTCCATTGCATTCATTAACCAAGGGTATAATGGAAATTGTCCAGATTTTCCAATTGCTGCTAAAAATATAAAAATTGCTGTAACAAAAGCTATATCTTTATCAAGTGTTCCTGCTTTTGCCAATTCATTTAAATCTACCATATTAATAGTTTTAAAATAATAAAATAGAAGTCCAATTGCTGCTAAAAGGAAAATATCTCCAAATCTTGTATAAAGAAAAGCTTGCATCCCTGCATTTGCAGCTGGTTTTGTTTTAAACCAAAATGAAATTAAAAGATAAGATGCTAATCCCATAAACTCCCAACCAGCAAAAGCACCGATTAAATCTTTTGCAATTACAAGTAAAATCATACCCCCAATAAAAAATAACACTTTTGCATAATATCTTGGTTGGTCTGGGTCATCTCCCATATAATCATGAGCAAAATGAATATCTGCAAATCCAAGACCTGTTGCTATTAAAAGCATTACAATACTTAAATGGTCAATATAGATTCCAAGAGGTAAATGCAAATCTCCGTAAGCAATCCAAGTATAATCTATATCAATTGGAGCTGTATAATTCATAAAAATTGAAATTGATGTAACAAATAGAATAAATCCTACTATTTCTGCAACCCAAAAGGCTAATTTTTGATTAGTTTTACCCAATACAAAAGCTAAAACAGCTCCTATATAAGGAAGTAATAGATAGATACTAACACTAGTCATTGTATTTACCTCCTTCATCAAGTTTATCCGGTATAATCTCTTTTGTCAATCTATTTGATAATAAGAAAATTAACACCCCAGCTGCTGCTTCTAATGTAGCAATTACAATAATAATATAAGCAATTGCTAAATTTTTTGTCATTCCAAAATGATAAGCTGAAGATGCTAATACTAAAATTACAGCATTTAAAAGCATCTCTAATGAAAAAAAGATTTTTAAAAAGTCTGCTTTTGTTGTAACTCCATATAACCCCACCGCAAATAGAATAATTGCGAATATCATATCTATTTGAAAACTCATGATAATTCCTTTTCATGTTTTAAAGTATGAAGCATTCTAATACTTCCATACAATAAACTTGCTCCTACAACTGCTAAAAAGATTGTTACTTCTGCATAATTGTCTGTTAATACTTTTACCTGTTCAGTTTTTGTTCCTGCATCTGCTACCTCATTAAATGATGGCATAATAAACGGAATTATAAAAAATCCTATTGCAATTAAAACAATACTTGCCACAGCCCAAGGTCTCCCTTTCTCTTCTGGAAACTCTGAACCGATAACAGTTACCCCAAACAACATTAAAACAACTATTCCACCTGTATATACAAAAATTTGGAATAATCCTAAAAGTTTTTCACCATAACCGATATAATAAAGTCCTAATAAAAACATTAAAACAGCAAAACTTAAAACAGCTGGAACCGTTTTTTTAACGGTAATTGACATTACTGCTAAAATAATTACTGCTGAAAGTAATAATATACTAACCATTATTCTCCTCCTTTTTAGGAGCTTCTGCTTCCTCTTTTTCAGCTTTTGCTTTTGCTTCCTCTTCTGCCTTCTTTTTAGCTTCTGCTTCTGCTTTCTTTTTTGCAGCCATTGCTGCTTTTTTCTTAGCAGCTGCTTCTGCTTTTTTTCTTTCTTCCTCTTTTTTTGCTTCTATCCATTCTTCTGGAACATCTACTCTCACCCAAAAATCATCTTGGTCTTCATGACTTCCCCCTGCTCTCATATCAAATGTTCCACCTGAAAGTTTTAAAGCTTTAGGTTTTGTTGGACAAACATCTTCACATAATCCACAAAAAATACAGATAGCTAAATTAACTTCTGGTATCTTATTTGGTCTTTTTAAGGGAAGTGGTTTCATAATAATTGCATCTACTGGACAGATTTTATTACAAGCATCACATCCTGTACAAACATCATATAGAATTTCGTGTTTTCCTCTAAATATATCTGATTGATGAATAAACTCTTTACTTGCATCCTTTACTGCAAGTCTCTCTTCTGAAACAGATTTTGAAACTCTTACTACCTTTTTTAAAATATCAAATAACATCTTATGCTCCTAAAATATATAGTTTTGCAAAAATTATCCAAACTATATTTAAAATAGAGAGTGGCACTAACCAACTCCAAGTAAATTTTAACATCTGGTCAAGTCTTAATCTTGGATTTGCTGCTCTAATCCCTACCATAATTGCTGCTAAAATAGAAATTTTTAAGAATAAACACCAAAAACTATCAAAAAATAATCCTCTATATCCACTAAAAAATAGAGTAATTACTGCTGTTGAAACAACTAACATCTCTGTAAATTCAGCAAATTTAAGTAAAACATAATTTGTTCCTGAATACTCTGTATAGAAACCATAAACAACCTCTTGTTCTGCATCTGGAATGTTAAAAGGTGGTTGTTCTAAAATTCCAAGCATCGCAATAATAAAAATAACTGCACCTGGTAATAAAATTAAAGTAGTTAGCCAATTATTTGCATACATAATATCGTGTAAATTCATTGTTCCAAATAAAATTGCTGGTGATAAAGCTGCTAAAAAGAAAGGTGTTTCCATTGAAAGCATTTGAGCTAAAATTCTCATACCTCCAAGAAAAGAGTATTTATTGCTACTTCCAAAACCTGTAAGGAATAGTAAAAATGGTTCAACTCCAATCAAAACAACTAATCCTAAAACTCCATACTCAGTATTTAAAACAACTCCATTATCCATCCACGGAGTCCATGGTAATAAAATCACTGGTAAAGCTGCTACAATAGGAGTAATTAAAGGGATTATATTAAAAAGATAAGGGTCAACATTTTTTGGTGTAATAGATTCCTTTGTTAAAAGTTTAAATACATCATAAACTGTTTGTAAAGACCCTGCTGGACCATTAAAATGAGGTCCAACCCTTTTATGAATTCTTGCTAAAACTTTTCTTGCAAAATAGAAAACAAAAAAAGTCCATCCAAGTAAAAATAATAAACCTGGAAAAACTAATATCTGAAAAAATATATTATTCATCATTCTCATCTCCTTATCTATCTAAATCACCCTGACAGATATGCATACTTCCATAAATTAGTGGAATATCTGAAAGAGTTTTTCCTGCTAATAGGTCATTTAATACCATTGTATGATTTACACTTGGTGCTTTAATTTTTAATCTATATGGACTTGAAGCTTTATTTTGAGTTACAAGATGCATTAAAATTTCACCTCTTGCCCACTCAATTCTACTAACTGCTTCACCTGCTGGAAGTTTTTTCGGAATTCTAACAAGATGGTCTTTTTGTGGATTCATCTCACCAGATTCAATTCCTTCTCTAATTTTAGCAATTGCCTGTTTCATAATTTCCATAGATTGATTTAATTCTTTAAAAAAGATATGTATTCTATCGTAGATATCCCCATTTTCACAAGTTACATAATCCATCTCTATTTCATCATATCCAGCATATGGTTCATCAATTCTAACATCAATTTTTACACCACTCGCTCTTGCAATTGGTCCTGCCATATAATTATCAATTACAAAGTTTTTATCAATTTTTGCATTATCAATTGCTCTTGTTTTCATAAGTGGATTTTTAATAAAAATTTCTTCAAATTCTGGTGCTGTTGCTTCATATTTTTGTATAGCTTTTTCTAATGTTTCAAGCCAACCATCTCTCATAGGGTATCTTACTCCCCCTGGTTCAATACAAGCTGTTGCGATTCTTGCTCCTGAGTATTCTTCTAATGTATCAAGGAAATACTCTCTAACATCCATAGTCCACATTACAAAAGTAGCAAGTCCAGCATTTCCGAAGAATCCTCCCATACTAATTAGATGAGAAGCCACT
>Ga0256828_1000182_pt1 | contig 42745 bp, 45 predicted proteins | sample CV88metaG_FD_185993 | JGI IMG/M metagenome (GOLD analysis project Ga0256828, IMG submission 185993) | Hydrothermal vent microbial communities from East Pacific Rise, Pacific Ocean - CV88 | ecosystem: Environmental > Aquatic > Marine > Hydrothermal vents | place: Pacific Ocean: East Pacific Rise...
TGGTATGTAGTTTTGAATTCGTAAGCAGTTGGACGACCTTCATCTGGCCATACATCTCTTTCAAATCTGTAGTGTTGATAAGCATTGATAAACTCATCTGTAAATACAGGTTTAAGGAAGTCATTATCACCGATAAGACCCTCAAGAGCTTCACGAAGTGTATGTGGCATTTGAGGAATACCTTTTTCACGAATCTCATCAAGAGAAAGTTCAAATAAATCTTCATCCATTGGACCAACAGGAACAGTTTTGTTTTTGATACCATCAAGTCCAGCCATCATCATTACTGCAAATGCAAGGTAAGGACAAGAAGAACTGTCTGGGAATCTCATCTCAATACGAGTAGCTTTTTCACCTGCACCGTATGGAATACGACAAGCAGCAGAACGGTTTTGGCTAGAGTAAGTAAGAATACTAGGAGCCTCAAAACCTGGAAGAAGTCTTTTGTATGAGTTTGTTGATGGGTTAGTAAATGCAGAAACCGCAGCAGCATGTTTGAAGATACCACCAGCATAGTTAAGAGCCATTTCACTAAGGTTACCATAGTTACCTTCTTCATAGAAAAGGTTAGCACCATTTTTCCATAGAGATTGGTGAACGTGCATACCATTACCATTATCACCATAAAGTGGTTTAGGCATAAATGTAGCAGTTTTACCATTAAGGTGAGCAATCATTTTAACAACATATTTGTATTTTTGAACATTGTCAGCTGCACCGATAATATCAGAGAAAACGATACCGATTTCACCTTGACCTTGAGCAACTTCGTGGTGACCAAGAACAACTTCTAAACCAACTTGTTCTAGTACTTGCATCATTTCAGCACGTAAATCTACCATAGAATCTGTTGGCGCAACTGGGAAGTAACCACCCTTAGTTCCTGGTCTGTGACCTGTGTTATACATATCTTCGTAAGTAGTGTTAGAGTTCCACTCACCCTCTTCAGTATCTACTTTATAACCAGCTTCATTGATGTTGTCAATGAATTGAACGTTATCAAAAATAAAGAACTCATTTTCTGGTCCGAAGTATGCAGCATCAGCTATACCTAATTCTTCAGCATGTTTAAGTGTTTTTTTAGCGATAGAACGTGGACATCTTTCATATAAATCACCTTTGTAGATGTCATAAACATCACAGAAAAGGATAACAGTTGGATCTGCAGTAAAAGGATCTAAGAATGCTGTTGGAACATCAGCTTTTAAAAGCATATCAGATTGGTTAATTGGTTGCCAAGCTTCGATTGAAGAACCATCAAATGGGAAACCATTTTCTAAGTTTTCTGCATTTACTGCACTCATACGGTATGTAAGGTGGTGCCAAGAACCTTTAATGTCTGTAAATCTTAAGTCTACAAACTGAACATCATTTTCTTCACAAAACGCGAAGAACTCTTCTATATTATTTACGAATTTACCCATTCATTTTCTCCTGAAATTTATTCTGCATTAGTATATCTGATTTATGAATAATGAAATCCTTAAAATTGATTAAAAATTACGCATCTCTTGGAGATGTTTCGTAAAGTGATAGTCTATGAGGTTATAGCAAGGTTGTTTGGAAAATAAAACTTAAATAAGATATAATGAAAACTTAAAATTATAATAAGGTTGTTTTATGAAAAAAGGGTATTTTCTATTAAGTCTGATAATGGTAAGTGGTTTATATGCAAATCAAGATGCATTAACACAAAAACATCTTCAAGAACAAATTGAGAAAGAGAAGCGTTTTGCAAAAGAACAAAAGTTTTATCAAGGGAAAGAGTATAACCTTTCAGAAGAGAAAGTTGATCCAAAAGATGTAGATTCTATCCCTATGATAGAACCTGAAAATGATTTTGATATGACTGATGTTTATAGAGATGATATCTAAGTTTGCTTTGTCACTTTATATTACGAGAAAATAACTTTAAAAGTTGAACCTTTATTTATTTTGCTTGTAATATGAAGTTTAAAATGATGAAGAGATAAAATTTTATTTACTAGAAAAAGTCCTAAACCAAGAGAATTGTTCCAGCTATTTTTGTGAATTCTATAAAATTTTTCTGTGATATTTTGTATCTCTTTTTTATCTATTCCTATCCCTGTATCTATTACTTCCAAGGATTCAGAAGAGATTTTTACATGTACTTCATCCTCTGAGTATTTAAAAGCATTTTCTATAAGGTTTGTAATAACAATACCAAAGAGTGTTTCATCCACTTGAACAGTAGCATTTTCATCCCCTTCTATAATGACATCTCTATCAGGATAGTTTATTTGAAGGTTTTGTACGAGGTCTTCAACCAAATCATAAAGCTTTACTTTTTTTGTAGAGAGTGTTTGCTGTTCCCCATCAAGTTTCATGGATAAACGAAGGGTATCTATAAGGTTAGAAAGTTTGAGACCATTATTATAGATTTTTTTAAGAAATTTTCTTCTAATAGTGATGTTAAGTTTATCATCTTCTAGTAGTGTTTGAGAATACCCATTGACTACAGCAATAGGATTTTTAAACTCATGTGAAATAGCAGAGATAATATCATCTTTTTGCTTATTAGACTCAAGAAGTGTTTGTGTGTATTTTGATTTTTGTTTGTCTTTTTTAACAAGAATCTGAGACACTTTTGTAAGGAGATTTGTAATATGTTCAAACTCTTCAGAATAGGTTGAGTGAATGTAAGTGAGCTTCTCTTTTTTTGTGAGTGATTTTAAAAAAGTAACTATTTTTTTTGTCTCTCTTTGTATCTGTATATTTATTTTATAGGTAACAACAAAGACAGCGATAAAAAAGAGTATAAGTACTATAAGTATTTTTATACCTAAAGAGATGATTTCAGACTCTATACCAACAATCTCTTTGGCAAGACGTATGTAGAGTATTTTCTTTTCAAGAGTGATTTTTTTAGCAACATAAAGAAGCTTTTTATGCAGAGTATGGGATTCACGAATGGCTACACCATATTCTTGTGTATCTGCTTGCATTATTTCATTTCGATAACGATGGTTCTCCATACTCGTTTTATTGTTATGTGATTCGGCTAAAACTTTTCCATCTTGATCTATGATAGTTAAACGGATATGGAGCTTACTTTTAATCTCTTTTGCGAGATTGTCAAGGTTTGTTGTTGGGGTAATTTGTAAGGCGATAAGTTCTATATCTTGTTTAAAAGCTTCTTTTGAAGAGTTGATATAGTACTCATAAATCCAGTAGTAGATAATAGCACCTACAATAAGAAAGAGTGCTAAAAAGAGTGCTAAAAACTTTCGTAAAACTATTTGATGAAATTTTAGCACTTTAAATCCTTTTTAGTTGTGAAGGTTTCCACCCATCTTGATATAAACAAGAAGGTTTGCAACACTGATAGCACGACCTGCTATTTTCTCACTTTTTCGCAATGCACGGAGCATTTTATGATATTTTTCAAAGCTTTTTGATGAGTTTTCAGCTTGAGTTACAAGTTTTCTCTCTATCATTTCATATAAGTCATCTGCTTTATTTTCTTCAATTAAGACAGACTCATACATCTCTTGAAGTTCATCTGCATCATCAACTTTCATCATCTCTATAGATGTTTTGATAGCTTTTACTGTTGATGTTTGCATAGGAAGTGTGTACTCATTAATCGTTTCTACATCAAGTTCATTACATACATCTGTAAACCCACGAATAAAACTACGAGTATTAGAACATGCTCTTGCAATTTCATTAACAATTTTAAAGTAAGCAACCACTTGGCGTAAATCTCTTGCTTCTGGAGTGTAGAGTGCTAAGATTTTGATAATGGCATTGTCAATCTCATCTGTTCTTGAAGAGATATTTTTAATATAGTTTCTTGCTTCACTAAATTTTTTTGTATCACAGTTTTGTAATGCTTCTAAGATAAGTTCATTTGATTTTACTAAATCCTCACCTATAGCGATAATCTTTTCACGAACATCTTTAAGATTCGTTTGAAATGTTGCTAACATTTTTTTTCCTTTTTATATTTTATAGAAGAGTGCTTTTTAACCAAAACGACCTGTAATATAGTCTTCTGTTTGTTTTTCTTTAGGATTTAAGAAGATATTTTCTGTTTTATCATATTCTATTAAATCACCTAAATACATAAATGCTGTATAGTCACTAATACGACTTGCTTGTTGCATGTTGTGTGTAACGATAGCGATACTGACATCTTTTTTAAGCTCAACTATGAGCTCTTCAATTGCCCCTGTTGAGATAGGATCAAGTGCCGATGTTGGTTCATCAAAGAGAAGCACCTCTGGTTTAACAGCGACAGCTCTTGCGATACAGAGTCTTTGTTGTTGTCCACCTGAGAGTCCCATTGCTGATTTACCAAGTCTATCGTGAACCTCTTTCCAAAGTGCTGAACCTTTAAGGGCAACTTCAACTCTATCATGAAGTTCTGTTTTATTTTTAATACCTGCTATTCTAAGACCATAAGCAACATTATCAAAAATACTCATAGGAAAAGGTGTTGGCTTTTGAAAAATCATACCAACTTGTTGACGAAGTTTGATAAATTCATTCTCTTTTTTTATATCTAGGATATTATTGTATTTACCAGTTTCTAAATCTAGAAGCTCAATTTTACCTTCATATTTATTACCAGGGTATAAATCATGAATACGATTCATAGAACGAAGAAGTGTTGACTTTCCACAACCACTAGGTCCAATGAGTGCTGTAATTTTATTTTGCTCAATAGGAAGCGTGATATTTTTAAGTGATGGATGATCAACACCCGGATAAGTAAAAGAGAATTTTTTTATTTTCATTACTGCCATAATAGTTTTCCTTATTTTTTATTGCGTGTGATGTATCGACCCGTAAGGTTGATAATGAGAACCATAACGGTAAGTATAAAAGAAGCTGCCCATGCTAAATCACGGCTAGATTCTTCAGGCTCATTTGCTAAATCGTAGATACTTACAGTTAATGATGGAAATGATTCACTGAGATTGAGTGAAAAATAGTTACTTGTTTCAGAAGTAAAAAGTAAAGGTGCTGTTTCACCAATGATACGAGCAAATGCAAGTAAAATACCTGTCATAATTCCTACTTTCGCAGCTTTGATAACAATATCTAAAATAACTCTGTATTTAGAAGCTCCAAGAGCAATTCCAGCTTCACGAAGTTCACGAGGCACAAGTGAGAGCATATTGTCTGTTGTGTTGATAACGACAGGAATCATCATAATTGCGAGTGCAATGGCACCAGCATATCCACTTGTACCTCCTGTTGGGACAACAATGATGGCATACACAAATGCACCAATAACAATCGAAGGTGCTGACATCATAATGTCACTTAAATCACGAATCATAGAAGCATATTTTCCACGACCATACTCCTGAATATAAATTCCAGCTGTCATTCCAATAGGAATTCCTATAAGAGAAGCTAAACCAGCTAAGATAAACTGCCCTATGATAAGGTTACGAAGTCCCCCATCAATAAGGTCATTTAAAAAGAGATTGAAGTGAAAAGACCCCAATCCTTTTATAAAAAGAGTAATTAAAATCCAGCCTAAAAAAGCAAGACCAATAACTGCTGAAAAGATAGAGAGTGCTAAAAAGATTTTATTGACAAGGAGTCTCATTATTTAGCCTTTTTTAAGAAGTAAAATTTAGCAAGTGAAATCACTGCAAAACTGATAATGAAAAGAATAAGTGCTAAGTAAAAGAGAGCACTTTCACCTAAACCACTTGCTTCACCAAAGTTGTTTGCCATAGCAACAGGAATTGAGATAGTAGGATCATTAATCGCTTCTGGAAGTACAAAGATAGAACCTATTAAGAAGGCAACAGCCATTGTTTCACCAAGTGCACGACCAAGTGCTAAAATAATAGAACCAATGATACCAACTTTTGAGTAAGGGAAAATAACATCCTTAATTACTTCAAATTTTGTAGCACCAAGTGCATAAGCTGATTCTTTTAAAACAGCTGGTGTTGTGTTCATACTATCACGTGTAATAGCTGCCATAAATGGTAAAATCATAACACCAAGAACAAGTCCAGCTGTTAAAAGGGAAACTTGGTAACCACCAACCAAGTCTGCAACAATAGGTGCAAAATAGTAAAGTCCCCACATACCAAAGATGATACTTGGAATTGCGGCAAGAAGTTCTATAGCAATACCAACGACATAGGAAATATTTTTAGGTGCTATTTCAGCAAGAAAAACAGCGATACCCATAGCAATAGGGAGAGCAAAAACAAGAGCGATGATAGTTGTTAGAAGTGTACCAACAATAGGTACAAGCCCACCATAAATGGTCTTTGTTGCAGTATCTTCATCTTCATCATCAAGCATCATATCTTCTTCATCTTCATCGATAATCATGTCATCTTCATCACTAATAGTATCATCTTCTATACTATCTGTTGTAGGATTAACATCGGTTGTCATTGCAGGAGTTTGTAAAGATACCTCTTTATTCCATGCTGGATTAAAGATAAAGTCAACACCAAATTCGTCAATAGCTGGTTTAGCAGCATTGAAAAGGGTGATAAAAATCCCCACAAGAATGACAAAAACAAGAGAAGCACTAGCAAGTGAGAGCTTTTGAAAGATTTTTTCCATTTATATTTTACCTAGTTTTAGATGTGTTTTGATGATAATATTATAGTGAAGTTTCATTACAAAGAGATTACATGTAAGAAAAAAGTGAAGAAGAAAAAGGGTGAAAAAGGGGATTATTTAATCCCTTTTTCTTCCCAGTATTTTCTGATTTTATCTGTTAATGAATCAGGTAATGGAACAAAGCCTAAACTTTTTGCAATATTTTGACCATTTTTATATGCCCAGTCATAAAAAGCTGTTACTTTTTTGTTTGTTTGTGCTTTTTCTTGAGGTACTAAGATAAATGTAGCGGCTACCATAGGGTAAGAATCTTCACCTTTAGGATCTGCAATCACTGCATAGAAATCTTTTTTAGGATTAAGTGCTGCTTTTGCTGCTGCTGCTTGGAAGTTTTTAAGTTCTGGTTTGATGAAGTTTCCAGCTCTGTTTTGCACAGTTGCCATAGCGATGTCGTTATTTTTAGCATCTGCATAGTCGATGTAACCTACAGAGTATGGAGTTTGTTTTAAAAGTGCAGCGACACCAGAGTTTGTTTTTCCACCGATATGGTGATCACCTGGCCAGCTAAGAGATTTTTTAGCACCGTAAGTTTTTCTCCATTTTTTAGAAACTTTTGAAAGGTAGTATGTAAAGTTATAAGTTGTTCCTGAACCATCAGCACGGTGTACAAAAGTAAGTTTTTTATGTGGAAGTTTTACACCTTTATTTGCGTCAGCAATCACTTTGTCATCCCAGTATTTTGCACTACCATTAGCGATAGCTACAATAGCAGAACGAGAAAGTTTTAAATTATTTATATTTGGTAAGTTATAACCCATAGTGATAGCACCTACAACACCAGGGAATTGGTAAAGGTTATATTTCTTAAGAACTTTTGGGCTTAATGGTTTATCTGTACCAGCAAAATCAACTGCACGAGCTTTTGCATCTTTGATACCTTTAGAAGATCCCTTTTTAATGTAGTCAATCTTGATACCAGTTTCTTTGTTGTATGCTTTGATCCATTTTTGATATACACTGTAAGGAAAAGATGCTCCACTTCCTTTGATTACATCATTTGCACTAAGACCAGCTACTAAAACTGTAGAAGCTAAAGTAAGTTTAAGAACTTTTGTCATATTTTTACCTTTTGAATTTTAAATTATGAAATTATAAGACACTTTGGTTACAAAAAGATTACAGCAAATTTTTAGAAAAACCATTGTGATGTGATACGCATAGAAGTAACATCTTTATTTCCTGTGTTACGTCCATATTCATCTTTTTGGTATACAAAACCAACCTTAGTTGTATTACCACGCAGGTACCAGTTTACCCCAGCAAGTGTTGATGTAATGTTATACCCTTTTTCATCATCAAATCTATCCCAGCTTTCATAACGAACAAATGGTGCGATATAGTTAAGTTCTGGCATAACATACTCACTTGTAACATACCAACCTGTAGATGTTCCTGTTGTAACTTCTGTTGTTGCTGTCCAATCTTTCACCATATCATCAAACTTGAAATATTCTCCTTGAATAAAAAAACCTTTGTAGTGTGCTGAAGCTTCCATATTTAAAAGTTTTCTTGTTAAATCAAAGTTTGCACCACCAGCTGTTGTCCCTTTAAGTTTTGGAACAACCCAGTAAGATACGCCTACACTAAGGTGTTTACCTTGTGCAAAATATGTTTCTGTTCGTTTTGTTTCTTCCCAGCCATCAAAAGGGGAAAGAATGATTTTTCCACCATAGAAGAAACTTTGTTCTGTAAGTGTTGCACCATCTGAAGATGCTTTAGAACCTGTAGCATCTATAATTTTGTCAGGTGAAGAAGCAGAACCTGTAGCAATTTGATAAAAAACTTTCTTTTTATAATCTCCATACATTTGTACATTAGAAGCACGACGATTAAAAGAGATATATTGTGCTGCTGCATCTGCAACATACGGTCTGTCGTAAACAATAACACGAGCTGATTTTACAGTTTCTGTTCGTGAAACATCAATTTTTGCTCGATAGAGTTTAAAATTAACAAGAGAATTATCAAAAGGCTTTTTGATTTTTACATAAGCATCACCTACATTAAAGCCCCCTTCATCATTTTCTATACCTTTGTTTGATTTATCATTTCTCAAGTCCATAGTAAAACTTGTATGTTTTCCAAATCCTGCAGCTACTTCTAATCGTACACGGCGTAGATAAGCATCTTCTATAGTTGTGTCTGAGATGGTTTTTCCATCTGCATCATACTTAGTGGTGTTTAAACTTTCAAATGTACCCTGCACACGAATACCAGCTTTAAACCACATATCTGGAGCATCAGAAGGTACAAACTTCATATTAATATGGGTTTGTTTACCTAAAAGAAATTCAGGAGAATTGTTATCTAAGATAGTAATGTCTTGAGTATTTGATGCATTTAACTGCACAACTAAAAGTGATGTAATTCCGAAAATAGATGTCGTTTTTTTCATGGGTTATTTCCTAAGTAATAATATTTTTATAAAAATGTATGGTGTAGAGAGTATACTTAAGAAATAGGGGGCTTAAAAGGGGAAAGAAGAAGAACAACTTTATGAAAAGAAGGTGTTGTACTATAAAGTGTTTTGTTATATTGTACTTGAAAAGAGGGTGATAATAATTTATGAAAAAGTTCTTTTTCTTCATCTTGAATATTATTATCATCTAAAATATTTTCTATAGTTATTTCAGCAATATTTTCTTGTACATAAGAGGTACTCATATGAAAAATAGAAAAGATAACAAATGTAATAAATAGATAATGTAGCATCTGTTTTTTCTTCATAATTGAGTTCCTCCTTTAAAATGTATAAGTATTTTATATTTCTTTGGTTACAAAATGGTTACACGGATGTTAGTATTTTGTAATCTTTTTGTAATCAAAGTGTAATAGACTTCGCTTAACAAAATAAACGAAGGAAATTTAATATGAAAAAAATTGCTTTATCAGCTTTGGCTGCTCTTACTTTAGGTTCTGTTGCTGCAAGTGCAACTACATTTTACCAAGATGCAAATGGTCAGGTATTTACACAGCCTGCTGAAGGTCGTACAGCTATTAAAACTCCTACACCTCTTTTTTCACATACTAATAAATTAAAATTTAGTGCTTTAACATACATTGGATATACATACGATGATTATAAATCAGATACAAGTACAGTTGATGATAAAGATGGTACTTCAGATTTTGAAATTCGTCGTGCATACTTCCAAGTAAAAGCATACCTTCTTGATGACCCAAAATCATATTATCGTGTAACATTTGATGTAAGTAAAGATGTAACAGGTGATGAAAAAGTTCGTGCAAAATATGCATATCTTTATTTAAATAATGTTTTTACAAATACTGGTGTTGAAGTTGGTCTTGCACACCGTCCTTGGCATGATTATGAAGAGCACAATGCTTGGTACTACAGAAGTATCTCTAAAGTTCTTATAGAAGATAAAAAATCTGGTCCAGATTTATCAAACTCTGCTGACTTTGGTATGATGTTTAAAACTAGAACACAGTATTTTGATGCAGATTATGGTATTTTCAATGGTGAGGGGTATCACTCTGTAAGTAATGGTAATGGTATGAGTTTTGAGTGGAGAGCTACAGCACATATTCTTGGTGTAAGTGGTAAGGACAAACAAACAAAGAAAACTTATTGGGATGCATCTTTTTATGGTCAGTACAATAAAGGGCATAAAACAGGAACACTTGTAAATGGTTCAACTGAAAATCAAGATTTAATCTTTGGTGGTTTACACACTGTATATAATCAACCAAACTTCTTAATAGCTGCACAATATGTGAAATCTTTAGATACTTCAGATACTCCATATGTTGTTTCTGCTCAGGCAGGTGAGGGTTATAGTATCAATGGTGAGTATAGAATGGGTGCTGATAAAGAATATAGATTAATAGCTCGTTATGATGCTTGGACAAAAGAGCAAGCTGCAGGTACTGCGGAACCACAAGATAGCAGTTATATTTTAGGTGGTGCATGGCATCAAAACCACAACCTTGAATGGGTTGCAAATGTTATTGTAACAGACAATGATGCTGGTAGTGACAAAGAGGAAGCAAATGGCACACAGTATATGGTAACAGCAGAAGTTAAATTCTAAAAAAAGCTTTCTCAACAAATTTCAAATTCCATTCTCCTTTGTTTAGAACTAAAGCCTTACGGCTTTAGTTATTAAAGAGTTTATTTATTGAGTTCAACATCTATTGAAAGTGCTTCTACACCGTCATGTGTTTCTTTTTGAATTGTCACACCTTTTACATCAATATATTTTTTCACTACCTCTATAATCTCAGCTTTTAGCTCATCCATAAAAGGAAAGTTTGTACTTTCTCTATCTGACATAATGGCAATTGTTAATCTGTCTTTTGCTGTTTTAGCACTTCGTTTTTTATTGAAAAAAGAGAACATTATTTAAAAATCCCCTTTATTTTACTCATAAAGCCACCATTTTCTTTTTCTACATCTACAAAAGGAATCTCTTCTCCACACATACGTTTTGCTACTCTCTCATATGCTTGAGCAGCAGCAGAGTCTTTTGTTAAAATGATAGGCTTTCCTTGATTTGAAGCTTCGATGATACCTTTGTCTTCAGGAATTTTTCCAATAAGTGGAATATTTAAAATGTCAAGAATATCTTCACTGCTTAGCATCTCACCACTTTGTACCATTTTAGGATCTATTCTATTGATAACAAGATATTTTTCTACCTCTTTCCCCTCTTTGACTTTTTGGCTTTTAGAATCTAAAATACCAATGGCTCTATCTGAGTCACGAATAGAAGAAACCTCAGGGTTAACTACAACAATAGCTCTATCAGCAAACTCTATAGTATGTTCATAACCACTTTCTATTCCCGCTGGTGCATCAAGAATAACGAAATCAAAATCTTCTTTAAGTTCCTCTATCATTTTTTTAATTTTTTCAGAATCAAGAACAGATTTGTCTTTTGTTTGAGAAGCTGCTAAAAATGAAAGGTTTGGTGTGATTTTTGATTTAATCAATGCTTGTTTTAAACTTACACCATCATCCATAACATGAACCATATCATAAACAACACGGTTTTCAAGACCTAAATGCATATCTAAGTTTCTTTGACCGATATCAAAATCAACAACAACACATTTTTTTCCATTTTGTGCGATTCCGACACCTAGATTTGCTGTAGTAGTTGTTTTACCAACACCACCTTTTCCACTAATAACTGCGATTACTATACCCAACTTTTCTCCTTTAATACTGGTGTGATTACTATTTCATTGTTAATTAACTCAACACGGTTAAGTTTGTCTTGTAAAAGTGTATTGTCAATTACAACATCATGAAAAAGTATGTTTGCTTTTTCAGAAGCTTGTAACATCATGAAGTTACCATTACATCGTATAGAACCATGGACAACTTCAGTGATAATCAGTGTTCCATTTATGATGATACTTCCACCACTGTTTACTTTGTTTAGAAGGAGCAAATCTCCATCTATATTGAGCTCTTGACCACTTCTTATAAGCTTATCTAAAACTTGTAAGTGTTTTTTTTGAGTTTTTTGTGGTTCTTCTTTTTTCTCTTCTGCTGGATTCTCTTTTGGAAGAGGAACAGATTCTTTTTTAGTGATAGGTTTTTTTGGAAGATTGACGTTAAAGATATATGTAAGTTTTTTCTCTTTGAGATAGCTCTCTATTTTCTCACTTTTTTCACCCTCTATAGAGATAAGATGGTTTTGAAAAAAGAGGTAGTTTTTATCGAAGAAGGAGATAAATTTCTCCTCATCTTCAAGTACTACTTCAAAAACTTTGAGAGAGTACTGTTTTGTTTTCAACCTTATACCCCATCAACTCGTAAAACTTTTGTGTTTCCTACCATAAGTTCTATCGTCATCAAGATTCTTTTAAATACAGACTCTTGTCTATATTCAAGATTGTGTTTTTTACATATGTCTTTTACAATCGGCTGCATCTGTTGGTAAAATGAATGTGGCATATTTGGAAAGAGATGGTGTTCTACTTGATAATTTAAAAAGCCATGTAAAAAGTCTATAAAGTCACTTCCTGTATTATAGTTTACACTTCCCATAATTTGACGAAGGTAGTATTCACCTTGTGTTTTATGAGGTGTAGAAAATTGGTAAATATCTTCTGCTGAGTGGTTTGGTACAATCACTAAAAATGAATGAAGATTTGCCCACATTTCCCCTAAAACCATAAAAAGAAAAGCAAAACCAACAGCACTCCAGCCAAATGGTAAAAAGAGAAGTGGTAAGAAAACAAATTGGAAAAGTCCATAAGGAAGAATGTAGTCTTTCCATAGCTCTTGTCCTTTTTTTGTAAATGGTGACCATTCGTAATCTTGGTTTCGAACATCATTCATATTCTTGTTATCTTTGTTTTCTAAAATACGTTGTGTATTTGGAGCATAGTATGCAAGTTTCCAAACAGCTGCAAAGATATAAATAAGGGCATATTTAAAGAACATAGGCATTTTTGACTCATGTAACCACTCTAAGTTTTTTTCAACATTATCTGGGTCATCAAGCTCACCTAAATGGTAGTGGTGCATAATGTTATGCTCATAAGCCCATGCATCAGGTTTAATCCAGTCTAACCAGTCAATGTAGCGTCTCCACCCTTTTGCAAAACCTGCTTTTGTATATTTTGCCGGAATATTTGGTACTTTGTCATAAGCACCATGTAAAATAGGATGTGTTACATTAGACCATCGTGCAACATTTCCAACACCCATTAAAAAGGCACCGAAAATACCAAGTAACCAAAACCAAAAGCTACCTATTCCATTTGTTGCATCCATAATAACAACAAAAGCTATAAGAAAAAAGCCACCAAATGTTGCCATTCTTCCCCATCGTTCCAGTTTTAATAAGTGTTGGTAATCATCTTCACCAACTTTGATAGTTTTTTTTATCTCTTCTATATCTTTTTGAAGTTGTGCTTGATCCACTTCTTCATACGGTGTGTATTGTGTTTGTGTAGTACCTGACAATGTTAACCCCTAGTTATTTGTTTTATTTGGCTCTATTATATAGTAAGAATACTAAAAAGAAAGTGAACTTAATATTATATAAATGGCATTTTGGATAAAATAGCAACAATTATAACAACTTGGAGATTTTAATGGATGCTGCTAAATATATTTGGATGAATGGTGAATTTGTAGCTTGGGATGATGCTAAAGTGCATGTACTTTCTCATACACTACACTATGGAAATGGTGTTATTGAAGGAACAAAAGCGTACAAAACTGAAAAAGGGTATGCGATTTTTCGTTTAAATGATCATACAAAAAGATTAAAAGAATCAGCGAAAATGACTTTGATAGATATTCCTTACAGTGTTGAAGAGATGAATCAAGCACAAATTGAATTAATCAAAAAAAATGAGTTTAGTGGTGACAATATCTACATTCGACCATTTGCATTTTTAGGTTATGGTGTGATGGGTGTGTATCATAAAGATGCACCAGTTGAAACTGTTTTAGCTGCTTGGGAGTGGGGTGCTTACCTTGGTGAAGAAGGATTACAAAAAGGGATTAAACTAAAAATCGCTTCTATGACAAGACCAGCAAATACTTCAAATATGGGCAAAGCAAAAGCAACTGCAAACTACTTAAATTCACAAATGGCAAAATTTGAAGCAATAGATTGTGGATATGATGAAGCGTTGCTTCTTGATGACCAAGGGTATGTTGCTGAAGCAAGTGGTGCATGTTTCTTTATGGTAAAAGATGGAGAACTTATTACTCCTCCAAATGATAACTCATTAGCGTCTATTACACAAAAAATGGTGATAGAACTTGCAAATGATATGGGTATGAAAGTTGTAAGAAGACGTATCACTCGTGAAGAGGTATATGTGGCAGATGAAGCATTTTTAACAGGTACTGCAGCAGAGATTACTCCAGTTGCTATGGTAGATGCTAGAGATATAGGAAGTGGTTCAAGAGGACCTATCACTGAAAAAATTCAAAGTACATACTTTGATATCGTATTTGGGCGTAATGCCAAGTATGAGCACTATTTAACTTATATAGATTAAGGAAAAAATTTGAAAGAGAATGTAATTATGGCTTCAGATATGAATGATTATTTTAATAAAAAAAAGAGTGAGGGGAAAGATTTTAAACAAAGTAATTCTTCAAACTCGAACAATGGTGGGCCAAAGGGTCCTCAAGTACCAAATGTAGATTTTAATTTTGGTGGGGGAAAAGCTGGGCTTATCTATTTTCTGATAGCTATTGTGTTAGTTTTAGTACTTGCAAAACCTTTTACAATTATAGAAGAGGGGCAACGTGGTATTTTAAGTACAAATGGTAAGTATAGTGACCAAGCACTTTTACCAGGGCTTCATTTTATCATTCCTGTAATTCAAAAAGTATATATTGTAGATACAAAAGTTCGTATTATCAACTATGCATCTCGTATAGAAGCAAGTTCTAACAGAGGTTCTGGAATTATTACAAAGCCTGCTATTACAGTTCTTGACAAAAGGGGTCTTCCTGTGAGTATTGAACTTACTGTTCAGTATAGACTTAATGCACAATTTGCAGCTCAAACTATCTCAAACTGGGGATTTAGCTGGGAAGATAAAATCATTAATCCTGTAGTAAGAGATGTAGTAAGAAATGTTGTTGGTAAATATGAAGCAGAACTTCTTCCAAGAGAGAGAAACACTATTGCTGCTGCTATTGAGACTGGTATTAGAAAAAGTATAGAATCTTTAAAAAATTCTCCAGCTATTTTACAGTCTGTACAGCTTCGCGAAATTGTTTTACCTAAAAAAGTAAAAGAACAAATTGAGCGTGTACAACTTGCAAAACAAGAAGTTGAAAGAGCGCAACAAGAGGTACAACGTGCAAAACAAGAAGCACTCAAACGTGCAGCAGAGGCGCGTGGTGTAGCTGAAAAAGCAAGAATTGAAGCACAAGGTAAAGCTGATGCGATTACAATTGAAGCAAAAGCAAAAGCGGCTGCAAATAAAGAGATTGCAAAATCACTAACAACACAACTTTTGAAGCTTGAGCAAATGAAAGTACAAAATAAATTTAATGAAGCACTTCGTGAAAACAAAGATGCAAAAATCTTCTTAACACCTGGTGGCTCTACACCAAATATCTGGGTTGATATGAAAGATGCAAAACAAAGAACAACGGCTAGATAGTGATGGAAGAGATACTCAATAGAATTGATTGGCAAAAGCAAGCTCTTTTGCCTGTAATTGTTCAAGATGCAGAAAATAATGAAGTGCTCATGATGGCTTACATGGACTATCAGGCACTTGAACTTTCACTTGAGACAAAAATAGCACATTACTTTTCTAGAAGTAAGCAACGTATCTGGAAGAAAGGTGAGAGTAGTGGTCATACACAAGAGATTCAATCTTTTTTCCTTGATTGTGATAATGACACGCTTCTTATAAAAGTGAAGCAAAATGGTGTCGCTTGCCATACTGGACGTCGTTCATGCTTCTTTACAGAGCTTGAAAGTGGTGAAAGTGTAAGTGATGTTGAAATTGATACACAAGCAGCATACGGGGTTATAGATACCCTTTACCATACAATTCAAGAACGTAAGAATGCTGACCCATCATCATCTTGGACAGCAAAACTTTTAAGTAAAGGTGAAAATACTATTTTAAAGAAAGTAGTAGAAGAAGCTGGTGAATATTGTTTTGCACATAAAGATAATGATGAAGATGAGATGGTATATGAAGCAGCAGATTTAACATACCATATGCTTGTAGCACTTGCTTCAAAAAATATCTCTCCAGATAGAATCAAACAAGAACTTGCTCGCCGTTTTGGTATGAGTGGTATTGAAGAGAAAAACTCAAGGAAAGATTAGTGAAAGAGAAAATCACTGCCTTTATACATACCTTGAGTATGTATGATTACATTTTATTCGGCAGTGCTGTTTTTCTTTTTTTCTTTTTTATTATCGTTGCTATTCTTTTAAGAAATAGACTTGGAATTGCTTTGACATTTGTCATTTTGGGATTTGCTAGTTTAATGCTCGGTCCAACAGTTGGCTATATGGAACTACATAAATATCTTTACAAACATTCCCTTACACTTCTTTCTTATAAAAAACTCCACTTTACAAATGCTGTTGTTATCTATGCAAATTTAAAAAATGAATCAAAACTAGATTTTAAAGAGTGTGTTATTAAAGCACAAGCTTATAAAGTTACCAAAAATAAATATAAGAATTATATATATAAATTAAAGCCTTTTCAAAAGATGTCGATAGTACAAGCAGATATAAAAAAAGGGGAAAGTCGCGAGATTAAAATGCTTATGGAGCCTTTTTCTTATGCTAGAGACTTTAACATTTCATTGGGGGCAGATTGTAGATGACACTTTTTAATTACTGGCACTATATTGTATTTGGTGTAATTTTTTTACTTTTAATTGGTGGTGTTTTCTCTGCACTTAAACAAAAAAATACGAAACTGCGCTATTCTATGCTTTTTTCTGTAGTGCTTATTAATCTTTTCTTTGCAATTTTTTCTATTGTAGTTGTTGATAAATATACAAAGCATGTTTCTTTACATAAACTCAAAAATAAAAGAATTTTGAGTATAGAAAAAATTGTTTATACAGGTCTTGTAAAAAATGATGGTAAATTTCCTATAGGAAAAGTTGTTTTAGAGATAAAACTTGTTAACAGAGGTCATGCGACAGGAAATGTAAAAGGTGGCAATTTTTATAAAGCAAGTGGATTTTTTGATTTTTTCTCGGGTGGATTTAATAAAACAAAGTATAAACCACAGACCGTCATAAAAGAGTTTGTAGTAGCTAAAAACTTACAGCCTGGACAAGTAAAATCTTTTCGGGTTTATTTTGATTATCCAGCCTATTTTACAAGTGTAGCACAGTTTACAAAGCTAAAAGCAGATACTAGTATTTAAGTCCTACTGCTTTAAGTGCTTTATTGATATGTTTGATTTGTTGGTTTTTATTACGACACCATTGTGGTGCTAAAAGGGAGTCGTCATCTATACCTGCTGTGACTCTTTGAACGCTTACATGTAAGGGTTTCATTTGTATAGATTTTACAAGAGTATCGAGGTAAAGCTCCTCTGAAATAGGTTTAAACTCTCCTCTCATATATTCATTTGCAAGAGCAGTTCTTTTAACAACATAAAGAGGGTGGTATTTGACACTATCAATTCCCCAGCTATAAGCTTCTTTTGAAGTTTCAAGCATCATCTCTTGTGTTTCATCAGGTAAACCAAAAATAAGGTGACCACATACATGTAAGCCTGCTTTTTTCGATTTTAAAATCCATTCTTTGACATTATCACTACTGTGACCACGGTTAATACGCTCAAGAGTTGAATCATATACTGACTGGATTCCAAACTCTATCCAAATCTCTTTTGTTTTGTTTAATTCAGCTAAGTACTCAAGTGTTTCATCTGTAATACTATCACTTCGTGTACCTATACTTAAACCAACGACATTGTCAAAAGAGAGTGCTTTATCATAGAGTGCTTTGAGTGTTTCAAAAGGTGCATAAGTATTTGTAAAAGATTGAAAATAGACAATAAATTTTTGTGCACCATACTCCTCTTTTTGTCTTGAAGAGATAGCTTGAAATTGTGATTCAAGTTGTGCTAATTGTTTTTCTAAAAATGGGTTCTCTTTTGACTCAAGGTTCAAATGAAACCCTTTGAGTTCAACTACTGCATCTGTTGAAGCTGAAAAAGAATCATTTTCACAAAATGTACATCCACCTTTTGCTACGGTACCATCAATATTTGGGCAGGTAAAACCAGAGATATTAATACCAACTTTATAAACCTTAGCACCAAATTTTTCTTTGAGATAGGTACCGTATGTATAGATCTGTTCCATTAAACGATATACTTACCTGTAAAACATGCTGTACAGTATTTTTCTTCATCAACTGTTGAGTTGACACTTCGTAAGAGTGAAACTTCATCAAGATAAGCAAGAGAATCAGCTTCTATAAAGTCACAAATCTCTTGTGTAGACATATTTGCAGCTATAAGTTTGTCTTTATCTGGTGTATCCACTCCATAGAAACATGGGTCTGTTGTTGGAGGTGAAGAGATACGCATATGAACTTCTGAAGCACCTGCTTCTTTTAACATTCTAATGATACGTTTTGAAGTTGTACCCCTAACAATAGAATCATCAACAACAATAACACGTTTTCCTTTGATGATATCTGTCATTGGTGAGAGTTTCATTTTTACTTTTAAATCTCTCATCTCTTGCGTTGGCTCAATAAAAGTACGACCAATATAGTGGTTACGCATAATTCCCATCTCATAAGGAATACCACTCTCTTGAGCATAGCCAATAGCAGATGGAACACCACCATCAGGAACAGGAATAACAAGGTCAGCTTCAACAGGAGCGATACGTGCTAACTCTTTCCCCATATTTTTACGTGTTTCATAAACTGACTGACCAAAAACAGAAGAATCAGGTCGTGCAAAATATACATATTCAAAAATACAATGCTTCGGTGTTGGTTCAAACACCTTGATACTCTGTGGTGCTTTTCCATCTTCAAAAACAAGAAGTTCACCTGGTTCAACATCACGAATGTATGTTGCACCTACTAAATCAAAAGCACATGTTTCACTTGCAACGATGTATCCACCATTTGGTAGTTTACCAAGACTTAGTGGTCTAAAACCATGTCTGTCTCTCATTGCAAACATTTTTGTACGGCTTAAAAAGACTAAAGAAAAAGCCCCTTCTATACGTTCAACAGCATCTATGATTCTATCAAGAAGTTTATCTTTTGATGATTTTGCTATAAGGTGAATAAGGTTTTCTGTATCCATAAATGTTTGGAAAATTGCACCTTTTTCAATGAGCTTATTTCTTACCTCTTCTGCATTTGTAAGGTTACCATTATGTACAATAGCCATCTCACCTAAATCGTAACGAGCAAATACAGGTTGAGCATCTAAAATAGAATCATCACCCGCAGTAGAGTAACGAGTATGTCCTACAGCAGCATTGCCTTTGAGTGTTTGAAGATTTTCTTCATTGAAAACCTTCATCACCAAACCACGATCTTTGATAGTGTGCACTTTTTGACCATCAGCAGAGCTGATACCAGCTGCCTCTTGACCACGATGCTGTAAAGCATGAAGAGAAAAGTAAGCTAATTTTGAAGCTGACTCATGACCAAAAATTCCCACAACTGCACATTTTTCGTTCATATTTTCGCGCAAGATAAAGTCCTTAATTAATAGTGCTGTAATTATACTCAAAATAGCTGTAAATTATCTCAAAGCTATCTTAATTATTTGAAAAAAATTGGAACTTAATTTGCTTTATATATTTCAAAAAATGGTGGGATTGGCTAGAATGGACATAGTACTTCGTAATAATCTTATTCTTGTAAGAACAAACTTTGCCACATTAGATGCACCATGGATGCGTGAATTTTTAAACTTACATGTAAGGGGTATGTTGTTCTTACCAAAAGCTGTTTTAGTGTTTAAAAATGATGCTTTAAAAGAAAATAGAGAGCGATTTTTACGACAGTTGAGTGAACATCATGCACAAGTTCATGATTTTGATCATAAATTTTTTCTACGTTCTATGTTAAAGTACACGACACAACCTATAAAAATAGAGCTACATCAGCTCGAAGAACCACAAAGTGTTCGTGTTCACCTTTATGCTTATGATAAAAATACAGTACTTATAACTTTAGACTCTCCAAATGCATGGGTAACAAACTATATGCGTTCACAGTTGGAAGTGTATGTAGAGCGAGGAACTGACATCTCTTTGGTAGTAGATGTTAGTGATCATAAAGCAAAAGCACGTCTTGATAGAACATTAAATAAACGCCATATTCTCCATTATCAGATTCAATATACTTTTGATAATCATTTTATGTCAAAACTTTACAGTGATTTTGCAAGTTATTCCTTTGGAGATTTGTTACGAAAAGAAGCTGATGAAGAGAGAAAACATTTTTATACAATTTTAGAGTGTCCTGTAGGAGCTTCACAAGATGCTCTGAAAAAAAGTTATAAAAAACTTACAAAAGTATATCATCCCGATAAAGTATTTCATGAACAACCACATATGGTTGCACACTATACACAAAAATTTCAGCTTTTACGTGAGGCGTATGAAGCTTTGCGTGTTGTGAGTTGATTTTTGTTTGAGGAGCACTTCAAAATCTTCACAACTATAAAGTGCTAGTGCTTTAGATTCAAGGTTTTGTAACTCTTTTGAAAAGCCTCTTTTTGCAAAAAAGATGATTTGTGTTGGCTCAATATGAAGCTTTTCACATTTGTCTTTAAGTTTATGTAACTCTTTTTTGTTAATTTTATGATTACTCCATTTACACTCTCCAATATAGATACTTTTTTTTGCTGTAGTCATTAAAATATCTATTTCTGTTTTTGCGTCCCAGTAACTTCCAGAACTTTCTATAATCTCATCTCTAAGATGATAGTTTAGTAGAATTTCTGAAAGTTCTTCAAAAATAAGACTTGTATAGCTATTACTTTTTATTTCAAAATTTTTGAAAAAAGAGGTGTAGTTTTTTTCTGCTATCTCTTTTGTATGAGGGAGTACAAAATAAAACCAAAACCGAAGAAAGGGAGCTGTAAAGAGTACTTTATGAGAGATACGATGTCTTGCTTCTTCTCTTTTTAGTTTTTTCTTTGGATATCTCTCTTTTGGATGTGTTTCTCTAGAATATTCAAGTTGGATAATCCCTTTTTCTTCCAAAAAGTTAAGAGCAGCTCCACCATTGCCATTATTGAGTTTTGCTTTATTAAAAGCTGAAAATATACGTCTATCACCTTTTGCTAAGGCATGTAAGAGTCTTTTATGGCTTGGCATATTTAAAGTAAGAAGTTCTATTTGTTCATTTAAAAAAGTAAAATTTTGAAGAATATAGTGTTCTATGAGTTCTTCGAGAGGTTTTGTTGTATCGATAGTAATATCGAGACCACCAAAAATAGAAAAATACTGAATTTGTGTTTCCATATCGTCAGGATAATTACGAAAATAAAAAAAACGAAACTGCTGAAGTAAAGAGTTATGAGTCATAGAAGTATTTTAGCATAATTTTATAGTTCACCTCCCCATTTTAAGATATCTAAACCATATTTTGCACGAAGCTGTTGAGAAAGTTGATTAAGGGGTAGCATTTTTATATCTTCATTAAAATTTAGAAGTGAAAGTTCTCGTTTTGAATCACGTGTGAAATGTCCGCAATGGATACTAATACGTATAATATGAAGGCGTTTATACTTATCTGCTTTATGAAACATCTCAACACAAATATCATGAAATTTTTTTTCATAAAAAAGTTCTGCTTGCGAAAAAGAAAAATGTGATTTTTGTTGCATTTCATAACCTATATGCATTTGAAATGAGGTTGGAATGACTCTCAGCTTACTTACAGCAAAACTAAGATGTCTTGCTAAAATATGGATACGTCGTAGTACTTCATTACGTTGATAAAGTGGTGTAAAAGTACGACTGATACCTATAGATTTTCTTCTTACATGTATATTGATTGGTGTATCACTTTCCCCATTGACTCGTTTATATATCTCTTTTGCATAAGGTCCCATAGCATACAACATTCCTTTGTGTTTTCGTAACTCCCCAAGAGTTGTAATTTGAACTGCATGGAGCCTTTGTTGCATCTTTTTTCCTATACCAGTAAATTTCTCTACTTTTAAAGGGTTAATACATTCATCAAAATTATAGGTATCAATAACTTTTGAGCCAAAGGGTTTTGCATAGTTGGTAGCCATTTTCGCAATGTATCTTGTTTTCGCCGCTCCTATAGATACTGGAAGTTTAAGCTCTTTTTTAATGTTGTGACGAAGTTCATCAATGAAAGAGGGAAGTTCTTTATCACTCACCCAGCCACTCACATCACCATAAAATTCATCAATAGAAGCTTGTTCTACTAAAGGGATATGTTTCATAAGAAAAAGATGAAGTTTATGAGAAAGTTCTTGATAAAAAGACATATTTGGAGATTTAACAATAAGTTGTGGACAAAGAAATAAAGCTTCTTGGATACTCATGGCTGTTTTGACTCCATAGGCACGTGCTTCATAGCTTGATGTTGTGATAACACCTCGAAGTTGCCCTTTTTCGTCACGAAAATTTTGGAGAGTATCATCTTTTTTTTCATAAGCTTTGTAAAAAATAGGAACAAAGTTCCCAGAATTTTTAAAATCTACAGTCTGATTTCTTGCATCTTTTTCAAAAATTTTTGTATCACTCCGTCCCCCAATTGCAACAGCTTTATGTTCTAAAGAAGAATCTAAAATACGAGCGGCACTAACGAAAAAACAATCTATGTCTATATGGATTTTCATGTTACTTCCCCCTATTAAAATGAAAAATTATAGAGTTTTTTGCGTGAGAAATTTATTTTATGGCAGATTGTAATTTTTTTTCTATATATCTATTTAATGCCATACTCTGTACAATGGCAAAAAAATAGTATGGTGGGACAGATGAAAACATTTTATTATGTACATACAGGACATAGAATAGGGCTTGATAGATTTAGAAGAGCTGCAGCTATGATGAAAGAGATTCAAGATATAGAAGAGGTAACACTTTTAACATCTGATTATAGAATTGCACATATTGCAAGAGAATTTGGTATTAAGAATTGTGTTGGAATTGATGTTGTGAGAAATATTCCAAATATTGCAAAAAGTGGGGATAGACTACTTTTTGATTCTGCTGAAGCAAATCCTATTATGCTTGAGGATATGCGAAACTATTTTTCTACATTTATACGTATAAGTGATGCTGTTGATGACAAAAAAGAAGAGAATGAGTACCTTATTTCACCTTATCTTAAAGGGGAAGGAATATTTAACGGTGTTATTGTTGATGAAAAATATTTTGAGATGGCACAAACACCAAAAACTGTGCAATTAAGCTATTTTTTTGGTGATGATGATTATGAAAAGGATTTAGAAAAGCATTTTGAGTTCATTGAAGAATTAGATCCAGCACTTCAGCTAGGATTTTATTATTTCTTAGATTATGAAGATATGTTAAGAGAAAAATTCTCAAAAACTTTTGATTTTGAAGAGTATGACGAGATGATTGAACAGAGTAATATACTTTTAACAGCTTCTCCTCAAGCTGTCTTAGATGGCTTAGCTGCGGGAGTTAAAGTGATTTATCTTCAAAGAAAAGATTATGTGAAAGATTTTATACCTCTTTTTGAAAGTTTAAACATTCCTGTCATTTATGAGTATAATAAGGAAGATTTATTAAAAACTTTAAAAACGATTGAGAACCACCCTTACAAAAGAATAGAACAAATAAGTAACAAACTAAGAGAATTTATAAGAAGTAGCTTAAATTTATGAGTAATTAAAACTTCTTTGGTATATAATAAGACTTCAAAAATTCACAAAAAGTGAGCAAACATGAAAAACAGTAGCCGTAGAGGTTTTATGGGTAAAGCATTTGGTGCCGTTGCAGGCGTTGGTGCAGTAGCTTCTTTGTACGCGATGAAGAGATCATGGGATCCTTTACCGAGTGTAAAAGCAGCTGGTTTCACTACTCTTGATATGTCAGCATATAAAGAGAATGAACTAGTAACTGAGAAATGGAGAGGGAAACCTATCTTCGTTTTAAAGCAAACTGCAGATATGGTTGCAAAAGCTAAGAAAAATCCAAAAGATATGGATAGACTTATTAAAATTGGTGATGCACACTTTATGGTATGTGTAGGTCTTTGTACACACCTTGGTTGTATTCCTGGATATCGTCCAGAAACAGAAGATTTCTTATGTGCTTGTCACGGTGGTATGTATGATTTTACTGCTGAAGTTACTAAAGCTCCACCACCAAGAGGTTTAGATATTCCACCATTTAAAATTGATGGAAACAAACTCGTTTTAGGTGAAGAGGGTCCTGAGTATAAAAAGATGCTAGAAGCTGGCACAACTCTCAAAGTATAAGCAAAGGAAGATAAATGGCACATTTTACAAAAGCAACAAGCCTTCATGATTGGTTAAACCAACGCATGGGTATTGATACTGTTCGCCGTGTTATGGCAACAGAGTACTGGATTCCAAAAAATATTAACTTTTTATGGGCAATGGGGATGGTTTTAGCTATCACTTTCGCTATGTTACTTGTTTCTGGAATCTTCTTATTAATGTATTACCAACCAAATGTAGATCTTGCATTTGACAGTGTAAACTATACAATTATGCAAGAAGTTGGATTTGGATGGTTATGGAGACATATTCACGGTGTAGCTGCATCTGTTGTTTTCTTAATTATTTACATTCACATGTTTACTGGTATTTACTATGGTTCATACAAGCAAGGTCGTGAGATGATTTGGATCTCTGGTATGCTTCTTTTCGTTGCATTCTCAGCAGAAGCTTTCTCTGGTTATATGCTTCCATGGGGTCAAATGTCTTACTGGGCTGGTATGGTTATTACTAACCTTTTCTCTGGTGGTTCATTACATGCAGATGGTTTAGTTGAGTGGATTCGTGGGGATTATGTTCCTGCTCAAGCATTCCTTAACCGTTTCTTTATGTTACATGTACTTCTTATTCCATTGGCTATTTTAGGTCTTATCGGTTTACACTTCGGTGCACTTCGTATTCCTCACGTAAATAACCAAGATGGTGAAGAGATTGATTTTGAAGCTGAAGCTGCAAAATATAAAGCTGGTGATAAAAAAGGTTCAAAAGTTATCGCATTCGTAAATGACTTTATGTCTAAAGATATGATGGTTGTTGGAATCTACTTGATTTTCTTCTTCTACCTAGTATTTTACCATTACGATTTTGCAATGGATCCTGTTAACTTTGACCCTGCTAATGGTCTTAAGACTCCTGCTCACATCTATCCTGAGTGGTATTTCTTATGGTCTTATGAAATTTTACGTCCATTCTCAACTGATGTTGGTCTGATTGCATTCGCATTTGCACAAGTTATTTTTGTTCTTTTACCATTCTTAGATAGAAGTCCGAACACTATTCCTGCATCTCGTCGTGGTCTGTTTAAATATTGGTTCTGGGCAATGTTAATTGACATGATTATTTTAACTGCTATGGGTAAAGTACCACCATCTGGTATCTTTAGTACTATCGGTTTATACGCAGCACTTACATTTATTGGTTTATGGATTGCTCTTCCATTCATCACTAAAATGGAAAAAAAGGCATAGGGAGAAAATATGAAAAATAAAGAACCATTAATATTAGGTATAGTAGTTTTCTTTACACTACTAACATATTGGCTTGTTGAGCCTTTTGCTCATGCTCAAATGCATAAGCATGTAGAGAGTGAAGGTTTCAAATATGATGATTTACCAGCACTCACTAAAAAAGGTGATGCTACTCGTGGTAAAGATTTAGTAATGGGCGCTGGTGCTTGTACTGGTTGTCACGGAATTAAAGTGGAGGGTATGCCAGCTCCAATGGATCCAGTTACTGCTGCTCAAAGTTATGGTGTTAACCCACCTGACTTAAGTAATGCTGGTGTTGTTTTTGATCCTAAGTTCTTAGCTGCGCTTATCAAAAACCCTGCACATGCTTTAATGTTAGATCATAAATACAATGAAAAAACAGGTAAAATGTTCCCTATGACTCAGTTCTACGGAGCTGGTGGAGATATGGATCAAGAAGTTGCTGATATGGTTGCATATTTACAATCAATCGCTCCAAAAGCTGAAGAGTTAACACCTAAAATGGCTTTTGAAACAGCTTGTGGTAGATGTCATGCTATTCACTATCCATATGTTAAAGATGGAAAATCTCATCCAGCTTGGACACAAATTGGTGAAAAACCTAAGTTCAAACATAAACAAGATGAGTTAGCATTTGAAACTAAAGTTCTTGATTATCAAGATGCTTTAACTAAATACCTTGGTAAATTACCACCAGATTTAAGTATGTACATCCGTTCTCGTGGTGAGCATTTTATTTCTACATTTGTTGAAAACCCTCAAAACTACCTTAAAGGGACTGCAATGCCTCGTGTTGGTGTAACTGCAGAAGCTGCTGAGAAAGTTATTGAGCATTTAGAAGATGTTGGTGATTCTAAACGTCACGTTCGTGAAGAAGTTGGTATGAAAGTTATGATTTATATCATTATCTTCGCACTTTTTGCAATTCTTTGGAAAAAAGAGGTTTGGAAAGAGTTACACTAACCCTTTTCCCTCTTTTTAGGGCACCTTCTTCGGTGCTCTAAACCCTTCTTTAACCTTTCCTTGCTATAATCTTTTTATGAGATTTAGAGACCTAAAAAAACAACAAAAAAAACAACAGTCACAGTCACAACAAGAGCAACTTCATTATGTAAGTTATCCTGATAAAATCAAAGCACTTATCACTGATATGTTTATGATATATGCACCTATACTTTACATAATTACGTATCTTATTATGGGTGGAAAAGATGATTTCCAATCTTCACAACTTGCACCTTTTGTTGGGGTGAGTATGTATGGGCTAGTTTATGCTATTTTGCTTGCTAAATTTGGACAAACACCAGGGAAAAAAGCTTATGTTATGAAAGTGGTAGATGCTAAAACTCAGGAGCAAATAGGGTTTTTTAGAGCTTTATGTCGTTTTGTAGCATTTTTATTTTCAGCAACTATTCTTTTTGGTGTTTTACTCCCCCTTTTTAGAAAAGATAAAAAAGCACTTCATGATATTATCTGTGGAACTGTTGAGATATATGTGTAGCTTGATATAGGTCAAGCTATTTTTAATCAGACTAGCTATAATTTGTAAAATTTAAACGATTAGAGGGAAAAAGATGCTTGTTGACAGCTATGATAGAGTGGTGGATTATTTACGCATTTCAGTAACAGAAAGATGTAACTTTAGATGCCAATACTGTATGCCAGAAAAGCCATTTACATGGGTTCCAAAAGAGAATCTTTTGACTTTTGAAGAACTCTTTGAGTTTGTTAAAGTATGTATTGATGAAGGTATTAATAAGATTCGTATAACGGGTGGAGAACCTCTTCTTAGAGAAGATTTAGATACTTTTATAAAAATGATTTATGACTATGAACCTTCTATTGATTTAGCAATGACAACGAATGCTTTTTTACTCAAAGGTACAGCGCAAAAACTTAAAGATGCAGGTCTAAAACGTATTAATGTAAGTATAGACACACTCAAGCCTGAAGTAGCACAGCAAATTGCACAAAAAGATGTCTTGGCAAATGTTCTAGAAGGTGTTGATGAAGCATTAAAAGTAGGGCTAAAAGTAAAAGTAAATATGGTACCTATGAAAAATATGAATGCCGAAGAAATTGTTGATGTATTAGAGTATGCAAAGGCACGCGGAATGACAATACGCTTTATTGAGTATATGGAAAATGCATATGCAAAAGCAGGTATTGCTCGTTTAACAGCAAAAGAGGTTCTTGAAGAACTTGCAAAACATTATAATTTTGTAGATGAAGGGTTTGATAAATCTTCTCCATCAAGATACTATAAAATGGATGATGGGTATCGTTTTGGTATTATTGAGCCATATGGTGATGATTTTTGTAAGGAGTGTAATCGTATACGTCTTACTGCAGAAGGTTTTTTAATTCCATGTCTTTATTTTGATGAAGCGATGAGTATTGCAGAGTCTGTGAAAAGAGGGGATATTAAAACTGCTGCACTTGTTTTAAAAGAGGTAGTAAAAACTAAACCTGAAAAAAACCGTTGGGGTGGAGATGATGATGAGATTTCAAAGCGTGCTTTTTATGAAACAGGTGGATGATAGTAGTTTATGGTATATTTAGTAGAACATTTTTACTCTATTCAAGGTGAAGGGCGTTACGTTGGAACACCAAGCCTTTTTTTCCGTTTTGGTGGGTGCAATATGCGCTGTGAAGGTTTTGGATGTACAGAGGTTGCACCAGATGGTACACAGGTACTGGGTTGTGATACGGTATATGCTGTCAATAAAGAGCATTTTTCACGAAATTGGGTAGCAATTGATGACGTAGAATCACTCTTACATGTAATGAATTTATATGAACTTCCTGAAGCTGTAGATATAGTGATAACGGGAGGAGAACCTCTTATATATGCTAATGATAGTGTATTTGTTTCATTTTTAGAAATACTTGTAAGCCGAGGGCATCAAATAACATTTGAAACAAATGCTTCTTTAAATGTTGATTTTGAAAAATACCCTGTATATAAGTCGTGTATTTTTGCACTTTCTGTAAAGTTAGCAAACTCTTGTGAGCCTTTAAGTAAAAGAGTACGAGGTGAGGTTATACATAATCTTGCTACTTATGCAAAAGATGCTTTTTTTAAATTTTCTATTGATAAAGATTCAATCAATTTAGGTTTAGAAGAGGAGATAGATTCTATAGTTATGCATGCACCATCAACAACTATTTATTGTATGCCTGTTGGTGCTTCAAAAATAGAAGTGGAAGCAAATACAGAGCCTCTTATAGAGTTTTGTAAGGCGAAAGGGTATAACTTTAGTGATAGACTTCACATACGAATATGGGATGAAAATAAAGGGGTATAGATGATTATAAGAAAAATGTTTAAATTTGAAAATGCTCATATTGTAAGAGGGTGCTCAACTGTAAAATGTAGAAGTTCTTTACATGGACACTCTTACAAAGTAGAGCTTCTTTTCTCATCTAATTTTTTAGATAATGGTCAGATGGTATATGATTTTGGTTTGATGAAACAAAATATGAAGGATCTGATTGAAAGTTTTGACCATGCTATTGCTTTGTGGAATGGTGATGAGAAGACTTATTTAGAAGCTATGAAACAAAATTCTGAGCGTTGGGTTGAACTTCCTGTTTCCCCTTCTGCTGAGCAATTTTCTCGTGTTATTTTTGTTCTAATAAGTAAACTACTCTCTTTAACATCTACAACTAATGGTGAAAAAGAGGTAAAACTACATTCTGTGATTGTTCATGAAACCGACTCAGGTTATGCACAATGTTTTGAAGAAGATGCTTACTCAAAAGAGATGGGTGATATTAATCTTAACGAGATTGTATTTTCAAAAGGGGTTCTTCAAGATTTTAAAGATCCTCAACTTTTTGATAAAATTTTAGCTGAGCAACAGTTTATTAATCCTACCTCTGTTTAGGAGATAAGATTTTGAGGTTTATGGGTACGAAGTGGATATTTTGTACTGATAACTTTTACAATTGAACCTTTTTCTAAAAAAGAGGTATCTGCATCAACCATAATGAAACCATTTGCTTTAGCAAGTGGAGAAATCATTCCTGGAGCAAACTCTTGACAAACTTCAAAAGATGCACCATCATAGAAACCAGGTATAAGTGTTCTTCGTCCTGCTCTTAATTTTAAATCTTTATTTAGTTGTGCATAAAAAGGGGCTATAAATCTATTTTTAGCACCACTCATAGCAGATAAAGTAGCGACTCCAAAGAGTTCAAAGTTTAAAGCTGCAGCGAGAGGATTTCCTGGTAAGTTTAAAATCATAGTTTTACCAATCTTTCCAAATGTTGTTGGTTTTCCTGGTTTAATTTCTACTTTATCAAAATAGATTTCATATCCAAAAGCACCAAAAGCTTCTTTTGTGAAATCTTTATCACCAACACTTACTCCACCTGAAGTGATAATGAAGTCACAATCAAGAGCACTTTTTATATGAGTATGGATATCTTCAAGTGTATCACTTGCTGTTCCTATAAATTCTACTTCACATCCTAGCTCTTTTGCTCTTGCTAAAAGAGTTGGTGTGTTTGTATTATAGAGTTGATACTCTTGAACATTTTCAAAGTGCATTTTAAGTTCATCACCTGAAGCAAAAAGAGCAACACGAGGTTTTTTATAGACTTTAATGTGACTAATACCTTGGGACGCTAAGAGTGTTATCTGGTGTGCATCAATACTTTCACCACTATATAAAAGAGGAGTACCTTGTTTGATATCTTCTCCAGCAAAACGTATATGTTTTGAGATAGTAAGATTATCAGGAAGCTGGACACCGTTTTGACAAGCTTGAGTATCTTCAATAGGAACAATACACTGTGTACCAAAAGGGATTTTTGCACCAGTCATTATTTTAATGGCTTGATGGTGTTGGAGCTCACCCTGAAAATTATCTCCTGCAAAAATAGTACAAGTAACTTCTACACATTTACCACTATCTTCAACTTTTACTGCATATCCATCCATTGCTGAATTATCGTAAGGAGGGAGATTATGTGTTGCTATAATATCTTCTGCCAAGATGTATCCAAGAGCCTCTTCTATAGGTATGATTTTTATAGATTTTTTCTGTGTATGGGTGTAAATATACTCAAATGCTTTTTCAATTGTTACTGCCATTGTCTAAACCCCTTTCTTTCGTTATCATATTATAATATAATTTCGTTATGAATGAAATGTATAGTATGGGACTTAGTATCCACAGTATCGGTGCAGTAGGGCTTTTAGCTGTTGTTTTTATCAACATTTTAGCGCTTATGAATGCAAGTGAGTTGGCGAAATATCGTCGTTTGATGTCTATAGTGCTTATGCCACTAAGTTCTATGGCTATTGGTGTTGCTGTTTTTACAGGGATGGTGATGATGGCTGCAAAACATCTTGATTTTACCATTGAAAATATTGCAATGATTATTATTAGTATTGTTTTAATTGTTTTAGAAGCAAAAAGAGCAAAAATGTTACGTTATTTAAACTCTAAAAAAGAGAGAGCACTTGAAGCATATAAACCTTTTGGTTTAAAAATTTTGTATATAGAGTTTGTTCTTATTACACTTATCTCTTTATGGATGTGGTTTTTGTAAGATGGTTTTTTTGTATGAGCAAAGAGCAGGTGATGAGTTTATAACACTTAAAGGGGAACATCATAAGTATCTTGTCAAAGTGCGTCGTCATCAAGTGGGTGATAGACTCTCTTTAAGACAAAAACAAAACCCTGATATACTCCATACTTATACTATTACAGAGATAGGAGCGCGAAGTTTAGAACTTCAAATAATAGAATCAAAAGAGTATAAAGTGACCCCTTTACAAAGCTTACATGTAGGGTGGTGTGTGATAGATTCTAAATCGGTAGAAAAGGTTCTTGCTTCATTAAATGAGATGGGAGTAGGGTGTATCTCTTTTATCTATTGTTCTCGTAGTCAGAAAAATTTTAAACCAGATTTTAAACGTTATGAAAGAATTTTAGAAGCTTCAAATCAACAGTGTGGTCGTAGTGATATGATGGAGTTTCAAACTTATAAGAATTTGGAGAATTTTTTAGAAGAATATCCTGATGTCAAAGTATTTGATTTTACAGATAAAGTATTAGATACCACACAAAATATAAGTGATATACTGATAGGGTGTGAGGGTGGTTTTTCTCATCAGGAGAAAGAACTTTTAGCTCAAAAAGATGTTTTTAGACTTAACACCCCTTTGGTACTTCGTTCTGAAAGTGCAGTTCTTGCTGTTGCTGCAAAGATTTTACTCTAAAGTACTGTAATATTGAGTGTATGATTCTTAATACTATGCACAAGTGCTTTTTTGGCACGTTCGGTAATAGTATATATAGAATCATCTTTCATCACTTCTGTAATTCCAAAATGGATTTTAATGTTAAATGAGGGAAGAAAAGTTTTTTTATCTAAAGCATTATTTAACTTTTTTGTGATGATTTGTGCATCTTTGGCAGTTGTATTTGGTGCTAAAATTACAAAATCACCACCTCCCCATCGAGCTATAACATCACTAGCTCTGATATGTTTTGCAATAAATTGAGCAATATCCCTTAGAAGTCTATCCCCTTTGTTAAATCCAAACATTGTATTTATCTTTTGCATCTCATGAATACGAAAGTAGATAAGAGAAAATGTTCTATCATAACGTTGATACTCTTTAACTGCTTGGGAGAGAAGGGTTTGTAGATGCATTCTATTGGAAACTTTTGTAAGTTGGTCTGTTGCTAAAACAACTGCAAGTCTCTCATTTTGTCCTAAGCATCTCTTTAAAGCATCATAGTTGATAATATGTCTATGTATACGAGCTAGGAGCTCATCAAGGTTTATAGGTGCTTTAACACACTCATTAACACCTATTTCATATGCATTTTGTATGTTTTTTAAGTCATCTGTTTTTGTAAGGTATAAAAATGGGAGAAAATTAAGTTCTTCAAGAGAGCGAATTTGTTGACATAAAGAGAGTGGATCAAGGTCAACACATTGCTCATTTGCTAAGATAAGATGAATCTCATTTGTACGTATATATGCTTCAAAATCAGCTTTGTTAGAAACAATTTTAAGATGAATATCGGGTACTTTTTGGAAGTAAGCGGTAAGGTTTTTGAGTTCATCTTGATTATCGTTAATTAGTAAAATATTAGATTGCAATACTCTCTCCGTTTATAAAAAAACTAAATGAAACAAAAGCATACAAAATTTTTGCTTAAAAGGGAGGCTTTTATGATTCTCTTTTTTCTATATATTTTTTTGACTGTAAGAATCTATCAATATTATCTAAAAAGAGTTGTATAAGTTGAGGATCAAACTGTTTACCTTTTTCTTCTTTTAAGAGTTTGAGAATTTTTTCAAGTGGCCATGCTTTTTTATAAACTCTATCAGAAGCAAGGGCATCAAAAACATCAACAATGGCCGTGATGCGACCATAAATATGAATCTCCTCCCCTTTTAATTTTCGTGGATATCCTGTACCATCCCATCTTTCATGATGTTCATATGCAACAATGGCTGCTGTTTTAAGTAGTTTGCGTTTTGAATGGCTAAGCATATTATAACCGATGGTAGTATGCTTTTTCATAATTGAAAACTCTTCATCTGTAAATCGTCCTGGTTTATTTAAAATAGCATCGGGTATACCAAGTTTTCCAATGTCATGCATAGGTGATACATCTCGTAATAAAATGGCTTCTTTTAAATCAAGACCTGCAAGTTTTGCTAAAAGGAAGGAATAGCTTGCAACTCTTTTAATATGAAGTCCTGTTTCTTTAGAGTGTTCTTCAGCAATAGTACCCATAACATAGATAATCTCTTTTTGTGTAGCATGAAGTTCTTTGTTAAGTTTTTTAATCTCTTTTGTTGCTATATCAACTTGTATTTCGATATCTCTAGTCCTATTACGTTCAGATTCTAAGAGTTGTTCTGCAACATAGATATTTTTATCAATAAGATGAGCCATTTTTCCTATTTCATCATCAGAGTCTATGGTAATATGAAGTGCTTTTGTTCTTTTACGATTTAAAACATCAAAAAATGAGTTAATAAGTTGGTGAAGTTTTCTAAGCTCATATAAAATATTAGCAACAACTTTTTTATTCAGAAGTAAAAGTATTAAGAGAATGAAAATAGTGATGATGATTTTTGAGTATACAGAATCTCTAATTTCAGTTTGTAGTTGATTTGTATGTTGAGTATGAATAGATTTAAGTTCTTCAAGTAAGATTTCAAACTCTTGAGATATTTTTTTACTTGTTTGTAGTAGTGCTAAAATAGCATACACACCATCTTCATAATCTTCTTTCATCTCATCTTTGATACTAAAGGCGATATGTTTATATCCAACAACCCTTTTTTGAATATTTAGCATAATCTCTTTTAGTTCTTCATTGTTTTGAATAAGTTGACTCTCTTGAAGGTGTTTGAGTTGTTCTTGAATGGTAGAAAAGTCTTTATTGATTTGTAGTTGGGATGAGGTTGTATTGTTAAGTGCATTCTCTATACCGACAGTAGTAATATTTTGTAAATTTTTATGAATAGTGTGAATAAAATTTTGAGTTTTTGTATAAGCTAAAGTGTCTTTTTGATAGGTAGTATTGAGTGTTTCTATAAATGTAAAAGGGAGGGCTATTAAAATAGCCATAACGGCAAAAGAAACATAAAAAGAGAAGTTTATTTTTTGTGATATAGAAAGTTTATTTAAAAATTTCATAACCTTAGTACGCCATATTCATTTTCAAGTAAAATGTATGAAGTTTTGTAAGTTCATCATTTTGTGGGGTATGTGGTTTCCCTATAAACCATCCACTTCCAGTATAATCATAGTTAATACCAATGTAACCTAGACGAAAGTTAAGATACCTATTGGCAACTAACATTCCATAGAGTTCGACAGCATCCCCACGAGTTGCTAGTTTATTATAAAGATCGTAACCACCTTGAGTTAAACTTACCCAGTATTTACTTCCGTGATTGTACTCAGCACCAATTTTATAGTGATTGTTTTCTCCAAAACTATAGCGTGTTCCAAGCCAGTATGCATATCCGCTGTGTTGTGTTGCACCATCATCTAAAAGTCCTAGTGTGTTTCCATTGGGATCTTGATAGGTTTGGTTATTTGGGGTACTTTTGTTATACCCAAAATGTGCATAGAGATCTATATTTTTTTCTTGAAAGTCAGTGAGTTCTATCATCGCTCCAATGAGTTCCATATTACCAATATTTTTGTTGTTTGTGTAGTTCATATCTAAAGGGTTTGCAATAATATCTTTCATATAAGAGTAACTGATTTGGATAAGAGAATTTGGTATATTTGAGAGTGTTGTGTCAAAAAAGATTCCATATAGATTTGTATCTGCAATATCACTGTCATAAGCACCTATGTAAGCATTTGGTGTATAGCTTGTACTCTCAACATAACCAAACCCCTTTGAATACCCAAAACGTAGGTATGTTTTTTTATGATGTAGGATTTTAGAAAGGTTACATGTAAGCACTGCACCATCAGCAACACCATCGTAGAGTAAAGCAGAATAAGTTGCCTTTCTTTGCAGGTTATCTTTAAATTGGTGACTTGGTCCATCAGTACTTGGTTGTCGACCAATTGTTAGTGCCATAGGTATACGTGTATTATTTAAAAAAAAGTAGTCTATATAAGCCCTTTCTACATATAAAGCACTATTAGAAGGAACACGTCCTTGCATATTATCATAGTAACTATAGGGGTGCGTTAGAGAACTTCCCCAGTATTTATACATAGAAAGACGACCATGAAATTTTAGTGTTTGTGTAATATTTGCTCGTAATCCAAGCATAAATTTTGTTGTCAGTATATTGTTACTTGATGTTTGTGTACCATCAGCATATTTCTTTGTAATAAAGTCATCTCCAAATCTAAGTCCAAGAGAAAATTTGATTTTATCTTCAAGAATTTTTGTTTCAACACTTTCTGTATAGTCATAAAGTTCATTATAGTCTTTATTCTTTTGTGTTTTTAGTGTTTGTATTTCTTGTTGTAAATCCTGAATCTCTTGAAAAAGTTGTTGTGTAGTAACTTCATTGGCAAAAAGAAAGCTAGCAAATACAAGTAGTAGTAAAGTTTTTAATTGCATTAGTATGCTCCTGCTATGGTTGGATGGTCAGAATCTACAGCATGGTTAATAAGGTAATCTTTAAGGACTTTTTCTTCTTGAGGAGAGAGAGTATTAATTTTATAACGTTGTCTTTTTCTTTGACAGCTAAAAACTCTTTCCCATTGTATGATAGCTTTTGAAGCAGCATTGAGTTTAAGACGTTGTGCTAACTTTTCACCTTGCAGGGTATGTGCATGAAGTGAAACTACTGTAAAAAATATTATAAAAAAGCTAAAGTAGAGAGTTCGCATAGTAGATCCTATGTTTTGACTATAGTAAAAATTATAGTAAAAAGTAATGAGCAAAAAGTGAGTGAAAAGTATTAACCCAAATTTGATTATAATTGCAAAAATTTTTTATAAGGATATGAAAATGGCACAAGTTCCAGAAAATGTTGGATGTGAAAATAAAGAATGTATAGCAAAAGATGAATGTAAAAGACAAGTGATTGTTAAAAATGGTACAGCTGTGAAAATTCAAGAGTTTGGTGGTACAGCAACAAAAAAATGTGGTAAATTTTTACCTATAGATTAATGAAATACTTTTTTGTAGTACTTCTTGTACTTCTAAGTGCTTGTAGTGTGAAACAATACACTTCAAGCACTACAAAACTTCTAACACTTAAAACTCCTCAAATCCGTTTTTCAGATATAGCTTATATACGTCACAACCAAGATAATGCTATAGAATTAGAGCTTTATATTGCGGGAACTATGGTGAATCGTTTTACGATAAATCATCTCATTTGTGTAGAGAATAAAGGATGTATGTCTAAGTCTAGCTTTAATAGTTCTTATCTTGTGAGTAGTTATCCATCTTCTCTTTTACAAAATGTTTTGTTAGGAAAAGAGATTTATGATGGCTTACATGTAAGAAAAACAGATGATGGTTTTATACAAAAAATTCAAACAAAAAATGTTTTTATTATCTATAAAGTTACTTCAAAAACAATCTATTTCAAAGATAAATATAATCATATACTTATAAAAATCAAGGATATAAATCATGGCAAATAAATTTGTTGGTGCACATGTGAGTGCAAGTGGTGGTGTTTTTAATGCTATTAAAAATGCTGAGGCTATAGGGGCAAAAGCGTTTGCTCTTTTTACTAAAAATCAAAAAAGGTGGGATGCAAAACCTCTTGATGCTAAAACTTTAGATAAATGGTTTAAAGCACTTGAAGAGAGTGGTATAGAGCCAAAACATATCTTACCTCATGATAGTTATCTTATCAACTTGGGACACCCTGAAGAGGAAAAACTCATTAAAAGTAGAGATGCTTTTATAGATGAGTTACAAAGATGTGAGATACTTGGACTTGATAGACTCAATTTTCATCCAGGAAGCCATTTGACAAAACTGACTGCAAAAGAAAAAAGAGATCCTCAACGAGTTCAAGAGGTTGAAGATGTATGTCTTGATGTGATAGCAGAGTCGATAAATATTGCTCTTGATAAAACTTCAGGTGTAAAAGCTGTTATAGAAAATACAGCAGGACAAGGAACAAATTTAGGCTATAAATTTGAACACTTGGCACATATTATAGATAAAGTGGAAGATAAAAGCAGAGTGGGTGTGTGTATAGATACATGCCATATGTTTACAGCCGGCTATGACATACGAACACAAGAAGCGTATGATGCAACATGGAAAGCATTTGGTGAGATTGTTGGGTTTGAGTATTTAAGTGGTATGCATATTAATGATTCAAAGCCACCACTTGGAAGTCGAGTCGATAGACACCACTCGTTAGGTCAAGGGGAGATTGGACTTGATGCTTTTAAAATGATAATGAATGATGAGAGAATGGATGATATTCCACTTGTTTTAGAAACGATTGATGAGTCTATATGGAAAGATGAGATAGCAATGCTTTACTCTTTTATACAAGAGTAAAGCATAAAAGTTTATTTAATATTCTGTATTTAAAATATCAGCATTTGGAATGCTGATATCTGCCCCTTTTAAAGAAACAAAACCTGCTGTTAGTGTTTGCATACTGATTGTTGCATCTAAAGAAGCACTTGGGTCTAAAATAGAGCTGTGATTACCAACTGTATAACGAGCAGTTTTATTAGGTGCTATATAATCACCTGTGTTACCTTTAAGTGTTGCAGCTCCTAAGTAATTAACAAGTGGATCTGTTCCTGCAAGAGGTGCTGTTGCTACATTATTTGGAATCACTTGATCACTAAGGTTTCCATTACCTCCAACGACCTCTATAGCAAAGATTTTTTGTTTTTGTCCCACTTCAAGTGCATAGTTTATAGGGTCTGCATCATCTAAAACAGTCTGTGTTGCAAGTATAAAGGCATTGTATGCATCTGTTCCTTTTATAACACCTGCTTGTGCAAGGCCAGCTTCTAAAATAGGACCAAAAGTTGCCGAGTTATTTAAAAGTTCTGCAATCCCGCCTCCTGGCATAGCTAAAGTTACAGATTCAAGGTTTGCATGAGCAAAGAAACCAAATGGTGCCATTGTTCCAAGAGAATGACCAACAAAGGCAACTTGTGAAGCATCAAATTTTGTTCCATCTAGTGCTACGATAGCTCCAAAACTGTTTTTTAGTGCAATAAGGTCTGAAGTTGTTTGTCTCATGTTATCACGTGAAGTGAGTAATGATTTTAAATTGATATAGTGTGTTCCTGAAGGGTCAATGATACCATCTGGACCAGCTGCTTGTGTCTCATTGTTAATGAGGTCAAGATTGAAAGTTCTTTCGTATCTACCCATATATAGTGCACTTGTATTGTCATCAATACCGTGAAGTGGTAAGTCTATAGCAACAGCAGCATATCCAACTGAGGCAAAAGCTTCACAAATAGCTAAAAGATTTGTTCTGTTTTGTGTGATACCATGTTGGAAAATAACAACAGGCCAACCATTATCTGGCATTTCCATATCTTTTGGAATGCTTGCAAGTACTGGAATGGTAAGATTTGCTTCCACTTGTGGTAGACTTGAATTTGCTTCAAAAACAAATGATTTTGTTAAAGGAGCAGTATCGTGTGGTTGTGTTGCATTAGCAAGATAATATGGTACATTTGAAAGAACCCCTACATATACTTCAGCATTTCCTTTCATACTTGATACATCAGCACCTGTTGCTTCAATCATTTGTTTTGCAGTATAGTTACTATCTTTAATTTGCATAGTAGCACTTGCATTTGCATCAAAAAATGCTTGTGCAACATTTCCTATGGTTTGTGTTTTAAAACTCCATGCACTTACAATGTTGTCACGAGCAACACCTGCTTGTTGTGTTAAAAGGTAGATAAGTTGTTGCGTTCTTTGACGAATAGCTTCAAGTTTTAAAGCACTCTCTAAATCTAAAACAGTATGGTTCGTTCCGTTCTCATCAACTAAAGGAGTCTCTTGTAAAAACATTTGAGAAACAACATCTGGTGCTATTGACTGGTTTGAAGTGTCTTTAATCCCCTTTGTAAGTAAAACAATATAGTTTTGATTACTTGCAAGTGGTTTTGTTGGTAAGATAACAATTTTATCTTCAGAAACAGTAGGGAAAAATTCACTTTCATAAGTAAGCTCTTTTGTTTTACCTGTATTAGTATTAAAAGCAAAAACTCTTAAATTTCCACGGAGTGTTGAAGTGTTAATATCTTTCCCTTTAAAACCTATACTAATAGGTGAAGATGTTGAAAAACCATCTAGTGTATTAAGGGCTTGAATAACAGCAGCATTACTTGCTTCTGGATTATAAGGAAGGTTTAATGTTCCATCTTCCGAACCAGCAAAAAAGATGTTGTTTGGGTAGGGTACATTACCAGTGTCTGTATCAAAAACTACAAATGTAGAGGCATCATAAGTAGCTTCTGTTGTAACTGATGAGTTGTTGTCTCCACATCCTGTGATGAAGAGTAATCCTATAAAAAAAGAGAAAACGAAATGTTTCATAGAGGGACTCCTTGTAAATTATTCTCATTATAGCAATAAGGAAGTGTTATAATATTAAATGTGTAAAAAAAATGATAAATTTTGAAAATATTGTGTAACTTCTTCAAATCTCTTTGAGAATTTGGTACTATTTTAGAAATAAGACTTCAAATGTAAGAAGTACTAGGGGAAAATATGAAAAAAAGAGTATTAATGTCACTTTTAACTTCATCAGTGATGTTTGCTGGTGGGTATAAAATTCCAGAGGTTTCTACAAATGGTGTGGCATTAGGTGCTGCAAATGTTGCACATGTTCACAGTGCTGATGCAGCATATTATAACCCTGCAAATATGGTTTTTATGGAAGATAAGCAAAATATTGAAGCTGATTTAATCTATATAGGACTTGATAGTGTGCATTATGATGGTAAAGTACAAAATGATGATACGACATATAGTATAGATTCTGAAAAAGAAACATTTATTATTCCTAATCTTCATTATGTCTCTCCAAAGCTTGGAGAAAATGATGTTCGTATAGGGATGAGTGTTGTTGTTCCTGGAGGCCTTTCAAAAAGATGGAGTGATCAACCTGCGAAAGTAAGAGCACAAGAGTTTACACTTGAAGTTGTTGAACTTAATCCTACATTGGCAATTCCTATAGGAGATAAAGTTGCTTTTGCTTTTGGTTTTAGAATAGTAAGTACATCTGGTGTTGTAAAAAGTTCTGGAAATATTGGTCGTGATATGACAGGAGATAGTGTTGATATGGGATATAACCTTGCACTTGCCTATAAACCGACAAAGAAACTTGAATTTGGTGCAACGTATCGTTCTCGTGTTAATTTAACAGTGACAGGAACAGCAAAACTTTATGATCCAACTGGTTTGGTATATGATGGAGGGGCAAATGTAACAGTTCCTTTACCTGCTTTTGCAACACTCGCGGCAGCATATACATTTGATACACAAACAACCATTGAGGTTTTATATGAGCGTAATATGTGGTCAGCATATCAAACACTTGACTTTAATTATGTAGGGAGTGTAGGAAATTTAGCACCTTACTTTGATGAACCTCACGCAAAAGATTGGAAAGATACAAATACGTATAGAGTAGGTTTAACACAAGAGTTAGATAAGTGGACGGTAATGGCTGGTTTTGTAAAAGATGAAACACCAGTTCCCGATAGCAGTTTAAGTTTTGAACTTCCTGGGACAGATACTATTTCTGTATCTATGGGAACTCGTTACCAATACAATGATAGTATAAACATAGGTTTCTCAGCATTATACTCTATGCATGATGAAAGAACAGTGGACAATGAAGACTTGTCAGGTACATTCTCAGACGGGAATGTCCTAATCGTCTCTGTTGGTTTAGGATATAGATTTTAAGGAAATAATTGAAGGCATTAGTTGATTTTTTAGAGACAGAAGATATACAAAAAAGTACAATTTTTGTACATCTTAAATGTAGTAAAATAGAAGCAGAGATTTTACAAAATATTGCAAAAAAATATATTGCTGGGCAAGAAGATGTTCTTGTTTTAACACTTTTAGAAGATATGTTTGATACGACTCAATATCAACATTTAAAGTATCTTCAAGAGATTAAGAACCTTTTAGAATTAGGTTGGCTTCACCAGCAGAGTTTTACTCCTATGAAGATTTCGGATGTAACACATCTTGAACTTCTCAACACTGCTGTAGGTTTAACACCTGCATTTCTAAAACTTTTAGAAGAGGGAACATTAGATTTAGATTTACCAGATATTAAACCGTATGCAGATCATTTAGAATATTTGCAAGATCAGTTTTTTCGTATTGAACTTTATCAGAAAATGAGTGTTATCCGTCAAAATGTGCATGAACATTCGCTAGGTATTGATAGACTGCAAAATAAGCTGCAACTCTTAGAAAAGAGGATAGAAGAGAGGGTCGCACAAACATCTGAAAATCTTGTTTTAGATAAATTTTTTAAACAAAAAAAGATGTCTAACTATGAACAAGTGATTTTTATAGCACTTTTACGAGAAGAGTATAGTGCAACTGATGCTTCTTTACGTGATATGAATACTCTTATAGATTTGATTTCAGTAGATGAATATGAAAGAATTAAAAACCGTTCTTTACTTGAAGAGGGATCACATTTAGTTAGTAGTGGAATTATAGACTATGAAGAGATGCTCAACCCATTTGGAGGGATTTCTCGTGCATTTTATATAGTAGATGAGGTACTTCAAAGTATTATTCATCCTCAAAAAACTAAAAAAGTTACTCGTTTAAAATTGAATGCACTTATAGCTGAACAAGATATTTTTGAACTTGTTGAAAGTGAAACATCTTTAGATGATGTTGTGTTAAATGAAAAAACAAGAGAAACACTACATACCTTGATGCAACAAGTAGATAAAGATGTTGTAGCAAGACTCGTAAAATGGGGTATAAAAGATAAAAAAAGTGGTATTGATGCTCGTATTATTTTTTATGGTGCAGCGGGTACCGGAAAAACTATGACAGCATACTCTTTAGCAAAATCACTAAAACGTCAGGTATTAGCGTTTGATTGTTCTAAAATTTTGTCCATGTATGTTGGTGAAAGTGAAAAAAATGTACGTAAAATTTTTGATACTTTTTATGAACTGAGTGAAAAAACAAAAACGGAACCCATTTTACTTTTAAATGAGGCAGATCAGTTTTTAGGTGCAAGAAGTTCTGGTACCATTACGGGTGCTGATCAGATGCACAACCAAATGCAAAATATTTTTTTAGAACAAATTGAGAATTTTAAAGGTATTTTGATTGCGACAACAAATTTACTTGAAAATATAGATAAAGCATTTTCTCGTCGTTTTAATTATAAGATTGAATTTAAAAAACCAAATTTTGAACAACGAAAAGAGTTGTGGCAAAAGATGTTACCAAAAGAAG
>Ga0256828_1000183_pt1 | contig 42573 bp, 41 predicted proteins | sample CV88metaG_FD_185993 | JGI IMG/M metagenome (GOLD analysis project Ga0256828, IMG submission 185993) | Hydrothermal vent microbial communities from East Pacific Rise, Pacific Ocean - CV88 | ecosystem: Environmental > Aquatic > Marine > Hydrothermal vents | place: Pacific Ocean: East Pacific Rise...
AAATAACAAAATATTTTCAAAACCATTTTTAGACTCTCTTTTTTTCACGCAGAACAAATGGCATCAACATGGCGTACTGCTTCATACGCTGAGAGTAGTTTACTATACTCTAGTGAATGGGGATTTTAAGATGTTGGCTGCGGCATTGTTGCATGATATTGGTAAACCTTTTGTAGCATTTAAAAAAGATGAGGAAGATTGGGATTTTGATGAGTGGAGTTTTACAGATCATGAAGAGAGAAGCTATCAGATCATAAAAAATTGGCCTTTTTTGAGTGACTATACGAAAAACCTTGTGCGTTATCACTACCTTATTCGTGATATAAGAAAGTCAAAAAAAGAGGATTTGGCAAGATTTGCTCAAAAAAAAGCAATATGGGATAAACTTGATGATGCTTTTAAGGCGGATCTAGAGCGATTTTTACGGTACGATGATCTGGGTAAAGGAAAAAAGAGAAGAGATTAACTCAAAAGTGAGTATAATATGTGCATGAAAAAATTTGCACCTATTCTAATTATATTCGTTATTGTTGCACTTATTGTTGCACTTTTCTTATCGCTTGGAAATGCTCAAAAAATGGTTGTCATTAAAGAAGGGAATTTAAAGAAAGTTCCTTTAAAAATGGAGCCAAACAAGTGTCAAGATAGTTTTTGTGGTATGGTTATCAAAGAGTTAACTTATGCTTCACAGGTTGTTGGACCAAGAGGCAAAACTTGGTTTTTCCATGATCATGGAGACTTTGTAGAGTGGTTAAAAGATAAGCCATTTGAGAAAGATGCTGTTATCTGGGTGATGAGTCGTGATACGCATCGATGGATAGATGGGCGTAAAGCTTTTTATAGCATCAATGAACTTACACCTATGGGGTATGGTTTTGGGGCATACGAGAAGAGGGGTGATGGAATGATCGATTTTGAAACTATGCGTCTGAAGACACTTCGTGGAGAGACTATGAAAGACCCTAAAATCCGTAAGCAGATCCTAGGCAAATAGGAGTGGAGTCGGTTAACCTTTTCACTATAATCTCTATTGCATTTTTAGGCTCTTTTGGACACTGTGTTGGTATGTGTGGCGGAATTGTCTTGGCATACTCTACCATTAAAATTGAGCCCTCAAGTTCAAAGGTCTCTAAAACAACAGCACATCTTCTTTATAACTTTGGACGTGTTCTTACTTATACGCTTCTTGGATTTATTTTTGGTGCTATTGGTGGTGTCGCTACATTTTCCAATAGTGTAAACGGAACACTGCTTATAGTTGCAGGTATTGCGATGATACTCGCAGGACTCTCTTTAATGGGAAAAATAAAATTTTTAACTCTTATAGAACACTCTATTGCATCTTCACGTTTTTATAAAAAATCTTTTCAAAAGATCTTGAAATCAAGATCAAATAGCAGTTTTTTTGTTTTAGGTATGTTAAACGGACTGCTTCCTTGTGGTTTTGTCTACTTTTTTGCAATTACGGCTGCAAGTACAGCAAATCCGTTTGATGGGGCATTAGTGATGTTTATCTTCGGTCTAAGTACGATTCCGGCTATGTTTTCACTTGGTTTTTTATCTTCACTTGCATCAGCAACCAGTTTTAGAAATATGATGATGAGTCTCTCTTCAATCGCGGTTATTTTATATGGACTCTTTACACTCTATAATGGCTATGATTATCTAACCAATCCACTGCGTACACTTTTACAGTGTCATTAAATGAGAGAATCTCTATAGCTCCTCTTCAAGTTTATGTAACTCATCTTCTATCTGTTTTTTAATGGTTCTGTTGTTAAAGAGACGCAAAAGAACCTCTAAAATAAATGCGAATATAAATGTTGCAACAATATAGAGTCCAAAATGCTCAACTTTTTGCGATGTGTAGTAGATGGCAAAACCTGCAGCAGTGAATGTTCCCGCTATAGCTAAAAGTACGAGAGTCAAGCTCGCCTCTGTCTCTTTGATCTTAAAAAGATGCCCAGTATGTGTAAATCCTTGAATCAAAAGTACAATAACAGCTGCGATTGAGGCGATCTCTCCAAGGTTAAAAAAGAGAATCATTGGCACAATCAAGAGTGCAGATATAAGGAGTCCTTCTGTATTATGGAAGATATTACGTTCATATATTTCAGGAAGGTCACCATCTTTTGCCAAGGTATAGCTAAGTTGCGTGACGGCATAGAGTGTGGCGTTAATAGCTGATGCTGTAGCTAAAAGTGCTGTCGCTGCAATAAGTTTAAAGCCGAGTGAGCCAAATGCCGGTTTTGCAGCTTCTGCAAGAGCGTAATCTTGACTCTTTATTATCTCTGCTAAACTAAGATTTCCAAAGACGGCAATAGTCACTGTAATGTAGAGTAGTCCAACTAGGATGATGGCCAGTGTCATTGATTTGAGCATGGTCTTTTTTGGATCTTGCATATCTTCTACACTGTTGGTAATAACACTAAAACCCTGAAATGCGAAAAAGGTTAGTCCAAGAGAGAAGAGAATATGGACAAAACTTGGTGCATCACTGATAGCAAGATAGCCAGGTTTGATGTAAAAAAGAGCAGCAGCGGTAAAGATACTAAGTGCACTCAGTTTTATGATAACTATGAGTGATTCAGATTTGGCTACCAAAGAGGCACCGATAAGATTGATAGTAACAAAGATAGCAAGAATAAGTAGTGCAAACATATTTGTATGAAAAGGTGTTACTCCACCATGCATATAGGTTGCGGCATAGGTACCAAAGGATTTAGCAACAGCAGCAAGGGAGACTAGTTGGGCAATATAGAAGAGCACCCCGAGTGCACCTGAAAAAAACCCTTCGCCGTATGATTGGACCAGATACTCAATAATTCCACCACGACTTGGATAGGTGATCGCTAATTTACTAAGTGAATAACCACAGAGTAGGGCAATAATACCTGCAATAAGAAATGAGACTACGACAAGATTCCCTGCAATAGCACCGGCTTGACCGATAACGATGAAAATTCCGGCACCTACCATAGAACCAATACCTAAAAAGAGTGCGCTCCAGAGACCAAATGCTTTTTTTTCGTTATTCATTTTTTGCCCTTTTTGTTTAATAGTAGTATGATATAATAAATAAAAAAATCAAAGGTCAATAATATGAAAAGTTCAATTGCTGATAGTATTAAGTCTCTGCCACCACTTTCTAAAACCATTGCAGATATCAATCGAGTCTATGCAGATGAAGAGGCTGGAATAGCAGAGTTGGCCAAAGTGATTGAACATGATCCTATGATTGTAGCAAATCTTTTAAAAGCAGCGAACTCACCTCTGTATGGATTTGGAAAAGAGATCAATAATGTAGCGCAGGCTGTAAGCCTTTTTGGTATGAGTATGACACGCTCCATTGCTCTTGGAAATGCTGTGAGAAAACTTTTAAATGTTGATATGCAGCCTTATGGCATTACAAGTGATAAATTTGCAGAGATATCTTCAATGCAGGCAACACTTATCAATAAATGGTACCAAAAAATAGATAAAGCAAAAGTTGAAAAGCTCTATTTAAGTGCATTTTTACAAGAGACTGGAAAGATCTTAATTGCAAGTGACATCATCAAAGATGATGAAGATATCAGTTTTAAATCTGAAGTAGAGATGTCTAATAATCTAGCAGCAGTTGAAAAATCGTATGTTAATGTTACAAGTTCAGAAGTGACAGCGCTAATATTTGAGCATTGGGAGTTTGAGAGTGAATTTGTAGAGATGATCCGTTATGCAGATAATCCATCTGCTGCACCTAAAGAGCTTAAAGAGTTCTCTACTGCTTTAAATATAGTAAAAACAGCACTCCCAATTAATAAACCTTTTTCTGAACAATCCATAAACTTTGCACTTCGTAAAGCAAGAGATGCTGGTTATGAGTATGAGATACTCGAAGATGTCATTGATGATATGCTTGATGTAATTGAGGGCTCTTAATGAGTAAGACTGTTACTGTCATCGATACATTTGGTTTTTTCTTTCGTAGTTTTTATGCACTTCCTCAACATCTAAAGACAAAAGATGGTTTTCCTACCGGGCTTTTAACCGGTTTTACAAACTTTATCTCAACTTTGCAAAAAGAGCACGACAGTGACTATATTATCTTTGCTATTGACTCAAAAGGCGATACCTTTAGAAATGAGATAGATGAGAACTACAAAGCAAATCGTCAAGCACCGCCACCAGAGCTCACGCAACAGCTTCCAGTAGCCATAGAGTGGATAAACAAGATGGGTTACAAGACACTAGGTGAGAGTGGTTTTGAAGCGGATGATATGATAGCGACAGTTGTCAAGTGTGCAAAAGCCAAAGGGTATAAAGTTCGTGTAGTTTCACATGATAAAGATCTCTATCAGCTCATAGATGATGACAAGGTAGTGATTGTAGATGCCATTAAACGGAAGTATGTCAATGAGAAGGCATGTTATGAGAAGTATGGTGTAACGCCACAACAGTTCATCGATTATCAGTCCATTTTAGGAGATAGTGCCGATAATGTTCCAGGGGTTAAAGGGATAGGAAAAGTAGGTGCCGAGAAGCTTCTCAAAGAGTATGGTACACTCGATAATGTTTATGAAAATATAGAGAGCATCAAAGGTGCTATGCAGAAGAAGCTTTTAGCCTCACGTGACGCTGCTTATATGTCAAAAGAGCTTGTAACACTGCGTGATGATGTCTTTGATTGCAGTGAGTTTGATTTTGAAGATTATAAGATGGATATTGAAAATCCGTTTTTAAATATCTATGATGAATTAGTAAAGTATGAGCAAAATGCCATACTTCGTACGCTTCACGCAAAGAATATGGTGAGTCAAGAGAGAAAAGATTTAGCAGCAAAAGAGGTAGAGTCGCATCAAGAGGAGCAGAGCAGTGTCGCATTTCAGGCAAAACTGCTTCTTGATAGCACTGAGATGTTTCAAATCATAGATGCTATTGCAGAAGATGCCATCATCGCTTTTGATACGGAGACAACAGGTCTTGATTATGAGAAAGACAAACTTGTCGGTTTTAGTTTTTGTGTAGATGAGAAAGAGGCCTACTATGTGCCTTTTGAGCATTTTTACTTAGGTGTGCCTGAGCAGATAAGTAAAGAGGATGCCAAAGAGGCGATACGAAAGATATTTAACCATAGAGTTGTCGGGCACAATATTAAATTTGATCTACACTTTGTGATACGCTTTTTAGGGGTAGAGAGTCTGCCAATAGAGAGTGACAGTATGGTCTTGGCATGGCTTATAAATCCTGAGAGTGCACTCTCTTTGGATAAACTTGCAAAAGCACTTTTAAACCATGAGATGATAGCCTTTAAAGATACGGTCAAAAAAGGGGAGAGTTTTGCTTCGGTCGAGCTTGAAGATGCTGCTTCGTATGCTGCTGAAGATGCACTCATAACACTCAAACTCTACAAGCTCTTTTTACAAAAGTTAGAGCTGCAGGATGCTTCGCATCTTATCAAAGAGGCAAAAGAGGTCGAAATTCCTTTTATAACTACACTCTTAGCTATGGAGCGACGAGGGATTGAAGTAGATGTGAACTTCTTGGAAGATTTCTTGGTTGAGGTCAAAGCTACTTTAGAGAGTTTGACAAAAAGCATTTATGCTCTAGCCGGGAGTGAGTTCAATATAAACTCAACCAAACAGCTAGGCGTTGTTCTTTTTGAGACACTGGGTCTTCCTGTTGGTAAAAAGACAAAGACGGGTTACTCTACAGATGAGAAGGTACTGAGCTCTTTAAAAGATAAACATGAGATCATTCCTAAACTTTTAGAGTATCGTGAGGTCTATAAACTCTACTCTACCTATATCGACCCACTTTTAAAACTGGCAAATGAAGATGAAGGGCATAGAATTCATACCTCTTTTATTCAAACAGGAACAGCAACTGGACGACTTAGCTCTAAAAACCCTAATCTGCAAAACATTCCGACACGTACACCACTTGGTGCAAAAATTCGTCAGGCCTTTGTAGCAGGTGAGGGTAAGAAGCTTATTGGTATTGACTACTCACAAATTGAGTTGCGTCTGCTTGCGCACTTCTCACAAGATCCGGTTTTGGTTGATGCTTTTATGCATGACAGAGATATTCACCTCCAAACAGCAATTGTCCTCTTTGGTGAGGAGGAAGCAAAAGCAAAAAGAAGCATTGCAAAGACAGTGAACTTCGGACTGCTTTATGGAATGGGACCCAAGAAACTCTCTGATACTTTAGGTATTACGACAAAAGAGGCAAAAGCGATTATTGAGAAATATTTTGAGTCATTTCCTACAGTAAAACACTACTTTCGCTCTATTGTCGATGGTTCTAAAGAGAAGGGGTATGTTGAGACACTTTTAGGGCGTAGACGCTACTTTGATTATGAGCGTGCAACACCTATGTTCCGAGCTGCTTATGAGAGAGAGTCTGTAAACAGTGTCTTTCAAGGAAGTGCAGCCGATTTGATTAAACTCTCGATGAATGCAATTCACAGAGTGATAGAAGAGGAGTCTTTAAAAGCGACTATGTTACTGCAAATTCATGATGAGTTGATATTTGAAGTGGATGCAGATGAGGCGGATGCGCTTGGAGATAGATTTAGAGCTATTATGGAGGGAATTTGGCAGTTACATATTCCACTCAAAGCCTCTTTGAACATCGGTACGAATTGGAGTGAGTTAAAGTAACTACTCCTTTTTTGTTACATTGTAGATAAAGCTAAAAACCTCTGCTACAGCTTTATACATCTCGGGTGGAACCTCTTTGTCTATCTCTACTTTAGAGAGCAGTTCAAGAAGGTCCTCATCTTTTTTGATGGGAATATCATGCTCATTTGCTAATTCAATGATTTTTTGCGCTGTTTTTCCCTCTCCTTTGGCGATTACTTTTGGAGCCTGATTTTTCTCTTGGTTATATTTCAGTGCAACTGCTGCCTCTTTTTTCATGCTTTTACCTCAAACCCTAAAGCAATCTCTTTTTGCTCTTGGTTATACTGTTTTTGTTGAGAGGGGTGTTCTTCTACAAAGCGTATCTCCTGTGGATGAATACCAACTTCAAAGAGCTTCTCACGCAATGTTTTAAGATTTTTTTTGAGCTTTTCTTTGAGTTTGTCTGATTCACATTGAATGTTGATATTGAGCTGGTTCTTCTCAAAAAGACCAAGCCGTAAAAAGAGAGAACCATACTCATGCAGTGTTAGATCTATATCACAAAAGTAGCTCTTGTTTTTGCCACTTTTGATGGTGATATTTCCATCCTCAACAGCTTCAAAAGAGTAGGGAATGTAAACGGCAGAGCCATTTGAGAGGTGCGAAAGCAGTTGGTAGTAGTCTATTTGCAAATTCAGTTTTTCTAGTTGTTGTATAAGTTCTGCTTTTTGTGGATGCGTTGTTGTGTTTAACTCCTGAACTGTTTTGTTGAGTATAACTTTGAGATCTTTTGAGATGAGCTCTTGAACTTTTTTATCTATTTTGAGTTGTTCAGGTCTATTTAACTGCGTGATTTTCTCTTGCAACTCTTTGACCTCTGGTTTAAAGAGGGTATCATTTGGTTTGAGTGCTTTGTCAATATTTGAGTCCATCTTCACCGCTAACTTCTTGATGGTGTTATCTAAAGCCTCCATCGTTTTTGGATCTATATCTCTTTTACCAAGTGTTTGTAAAATCTCTTTTATATCTTTGTTTATGCTTTGTACATTAGTGAGTTGAGAGCTTTCTAAGAGTTTACTAAGCTCTTGCGTGAGGAGTTTTAAATCTTCTTTAGGTGTAGTAAAGTTAGCTAATTTAGATTCGAGAAAAACACCGGAATTGGCAAGTCTGTTTTGAAGATTCACTTCATCTATGCTACTTATATCATTGAATGATTGTGCTATGAATGTTTGGAGCTTATCTAAAGATGGGAGTGTTTTTGTTGCTGTCGTACTCTGGTGTGCTGTACTTTGCTGTGAAAACTTCTCTATGCTCTGTTGTAACTCTTTGAGGCTGGTGGAGAGGTTGCCAAGTGTTTTGAGTGTTGGGTTGTTTTTAAGAAGTGTAAGGAGCTCTCTGTTTTGTTCTGCTCCATCGGCACTGTTTTTCATAAAAGATTCAAGTAGTGAACCAAGATCCTGTGGTTTTGAAAATGAGGTTAAGCTTTTGGGTGCTATCTCTTTTAAAACTTCGTTGAGAGCTTTGTTTGTATTTGCCAAGAGAATATTTAAACTTTGAGTATTTGCGCTCTGTAGTTGAATCATAATAGGCTAAGTATAGCATTTTTTTTGTATAATTCCATCAAAAAAGGTTGGTCTGATGGATAGCAGGATAAACAAAGTATTAGAGATTTGGCATAAACATTTTGAAGATGAGGAGAATCAATACTCTGAGTTTGAACCTTCAGATATTGAGTACTTTGTAGGGTGTATGCTCTATAACCATTTTGCTTTTTCAAAAGCACATCATAACCTCAAAACAATGGATCTGAGTTATGACTTTTTATCGGCTTGTGGTGATGAGTATGATGAGATCAAATCAATTATAGATGCTATTAGGTTTGAGACAGAAGAGGAGGCTTTGGCGTTTTTGCAGGAGTATATTAAAGAAGCAAAGACAAAATATACAAAGCCTGAACTCTATCTTTTAGAGAGATTGGAGTACCATGTATCTACAATGGCACAGCGATATGAGAAAAATGTTGATGTTAAACATATAGATTTTCAAAATCCTCTCTTGAAAAAATAGTATGAAAAAGTATCTTATAACGTCACAACCATCCTATTCTCAACTGAGACGGTTTATGCCTGATTTTGCACTTTATAGAGATAAAGAAAACAAAAATTATGCTTTTGAAGCACAGAATTTTGTTGAGATGTGTAGAGGCTTTAGTGCAATGCACTGTTTTTTACATCAAGATTATAAATTGGCTGCAAAACTGGGAGCCAATGGTGTGCATCTGACCTCACAACAGTTTGATGATATACCTCACGCAAAGGAGTTGGGTTTAGAGGTTGTTATCTCAACACATACGTATGATGAGGTCTATATAGCTGAAGCTATGGGTGCTGATTATGTCACATACTCTCCAATTTTTGAGACACCAGACAAGGGTGAACCTAAAGGTGTAGAAGATTTAGCGGAGATTGTCAACAGAACTGATATAGATATTTTTGCTTTAGGTGGAATTGTCAGTGAGAAAGAGGTTGATGCGTTGCGTGAGAGTGGAGTATTTGGCTTTGCATCCATACGTTATTTTCAGTAATATATTTAAAGATGTTTTAAAGATGTAAAGAGTTATAATTTGTGAATTATGAACTAAAGGAAAGAGATGGGTCTATTTTCAAAGAAGAGTCAAGCGTATGATTTTGCTTTTGTAGATGAAAAAATAAAAACTTTACGTGCTTCAAATGTCTATATTTCACCTGAAGATGAGGCAGATTTAAATTCTAGTGATGTTATTAAAAAAATAAAAACTATTTTTACGATTGAAGAGAGAGAAAATTTTTATTGGAATGAGTTTAAAAATCATTATCCTGTAGCACTTTTTGCAGTTTTACCTAATCGTAAGTTTATTGAGTGGAATAAAGATTTTGAACATCTTACAGGTTGGAGTGCCACAGAGCTTCGAGATATTGATAGTGCTGGTAAAGTACTTTGGCCTGTAAATCCAAAAGAGTGTAAGGTTTGTAAAATTGTTGGACAATTTGATACAAAAGAGAAACGCTCTGGATATGGAACAGCGGAACTTATAAACAAAAACAATGAGACCATTCCTGTATTTGTTTATGTTATTCCTGTTTTTAAAGATGGTGTGCTTGATAGAACCTATGGCATTATTCGAGATAGACGAGAAGAGTATGCTCAGCGTAAAGCGTATCTTGAGGCTGCTATCCTTCCATTAATTGAAAGATTAGAAAAAATTGCACAAAAAGATATTAAAGAGCTTGTAAATATAGAAAATGAAGATATTAAACTGCTTGAAGCTCCAGTTAATCAGATTATTACAAATTTACAAAATATTATAGGTGACATTGAGAATGCTTCGAGTAATATTTATAATGATTCTGCTGCAACAAAAGATTTGGTTGAAAACTCTTTAGAGTGGGCAACAAATGATTTTCAATCAACACAAGAGCGATTGATGGAGAGAGCTAAATCACTTGATGAGTCAACTGGATCTATTGAAGAGATGGTCAATTTGATTAAAGATATCTCTGATCAGACAAATCTACTTGCTTTAAATGCAGCTATTGAAGCGGCTCGTGCAGGTGAACATGGACGTGGTTTTGCAGTTGTTGCAGATGAAGTGAGAAAACTTGCAGAGAGAAGTCAAAAAGCTGCTGTTGAGATCTCTTCTATTATCTCTATTGTAAAAGATTCATCATTTTCAATTGTTGAAGAGATAGATCATACAATTCAAGATAGCTCAAAACTAGTTACGATGTTAAATGATATTAGTGACAAAGTAAGTTCAATGGAGACCTATGTCGAAAACTTACAACAAGAGATGAAAGAGTTTGAAATCTAAGAAGCTTTCTTAGTTTTTAAGCTCACCTGCAAGATACCCACTAGCAAAGCTCCATTGTAGGTTATACCCTCCGCAAGGTCCATCAAGGTTCATAACCTCTCCGCAGAAGTAAAGACCATCTATGAGCTTGCTCTGCATTGTTTTTGGATTTATCTCTTTGAGGCTTATCCCACCACGTGTAATCATTGCAAGACGAAAACCATCATGTCCATTGATGGTGAGTGGTGTCCATGCAAGAAGCGAGATAAGTCTGTCTCGTCGCTCTCCATCTACTTTTTTATATTTTTCATCTGCTTTAATATCTGTAAGTTTACAGAGTTCACGGGAGAGCGCCTCTGGTAAGAGTGAGGTCACCAACTCCAAGGCACTGCTTTTATCTCCCTTTTTGAGAAGATTTTTAAAGTGTTGACGAATCTCCTCTTCATTTTTCCCTTTTGTAAGGTTGAGCAGTATCGGAACTTCACCATACTTTTTGAGCAGTGGTGTGATCTCTCTTGCAAAATCTAAAACAACAGGTCCTCGAATGCCACTATTTGTAAAGATAAGATCCCCTTTTGCACGGAGTTTTTTGTGCTTTTTGAGTGCGACTTTGAGCTCAACTTTTGCAATGGTATCTGCACGGCAATTTTTCACCCACTCCTCTTTTGTCTTGAGTGGCATCATAGCAGGACTAAGCTCTGTGACTTTGTGTCCAAGTTCATTGGCTAAGGTATAACCATCACCTTCAGCGCCTAGTACAGGGTAGCCAAGTCCACCGGTAGCGACAATGACATGCGGTGCAAGATAGGTTTGAGACTCAGTCTTTACCCCATCTATATGTCTGCCAGTTGAGAGAAGGCGTGTTACTTTTTGGTTACAGAGTATTGTGATGTTGAGACGGTTCATCTCTTTTTGTAACCCTTCGATGATGGTAGAAGATGAGTGTGATGTTGGGAAGATGCGAAAGCCATCAGGTGCATGGGTCTCTATACCAATCTCATCTAAGAAGATGATAAGCTTTTTATAATCAAACTCTTTGAGTGCATCTTGCATAAAGCGCCCATCTCTTCCAAAACGAGCCATAAACTCTTCATTTGAGAGGGTGTTTGTAAGGTTACAACGTCCACCACCGGTCGCTTTTAATTTGGATGCTATTTTGGAGAGTTTTTCAAGTAGAAGTACTTTTTTTCCTTTGCGTGCAGCAACAATAGCTGCCATCATACCTGCTGCTCCAGCACCAATAACAATAAGATCAAATCTGTTTTTATGAATCATAAAGAAATTTTACTATAATTGCATTAATGAAAACATATTATGGAAATAGAGAGAAGTGTTATCGCTGCTACAGACCAAAGAGTTCTTGTATGTGTCAATACTTTTGCGAGATAGATACAGAGACAAAGTTTGTGATACTGATGCACCCAAAAGAGTTTAAGAAGGTGAAAAACAACACCGGACACTTTACCCATCAGAGCTTGAAAAATTCGGAGTTGTTTGTAGGTATTGACTTTAGTGAGCATAAGAGGATCAATGAGATAATAGCTTCGCATGAGAGCTACATCCTCTTTCCATCAGCTCACGCAATCAATCTCACGCAGAGAAATCCTAAAGAGGGTAAAAAACCATTGGCAATATTTCTCATTGACTCTACATGGTCGTGTGCGAAATCTATCTTTTTTAGAAGCCAAAACCTACAAAATCTAAAACATATGAGCTTCACGACAACAAAAACGTCACAGTATCAGATAAAAGAGCAACCTGATGCGGCTTATCTCTCTACTATAGAGTCAACATTAGTTGTTTTAGAGCTGTTGAATATGCATAAAATAGAAACGATAGAGGAGCAGAAGTTAGAGAGTTTTTTAGAACCGTTTCATCAGATGGTAGAGTATCAAAAAGAGTTGATAGCCAATCCGAAAAGTCATGCGGTACGATTTAAAAAAAGGGGATAAGTAAGAGAGACTCTCTTACTTGTTTTTAATAGATTTTGCCCAACCCTCAGTAACTTCATGAAGTTTTTCGTTTGGAACTTCTAAGAAGCTGATCTCAAAATGATTTTCAAATTCACATACACCAATACTTCTTGGGCGAACTGCTAACATTGCAGATTTTGGAAGCATTTTCCCAAAACAGAAAACAAAGTTTTTTGCTGCTTGAATATCAGCATCTATTGTGTGGTCTTCAAGACTTGTAGTATGTGCATAGTGGTCAAAGATCGCTATTTTAACAGCAATAGGGTGTGCTGCGACTTTCTCTTCTAAGTAAGCGATAATCTCATCTACATTTGAGAATGTAGTCTCATCTTTTTGAATCTCTAATGTATAAATTGGGTATTTGTCCATAAGGAGTGATTGTTTCATGTTTAATCCTAAATAATTATTTTTTAGAATTATATCTTATAATTATTATAAGTGCAAAGAAAAGAGGAGGTAATTTGATAGATTAAGTTTAAATTATAGATGATTTTTCGTCAAAATCATCTATAACAGAGTTATTTGTTAAACATTATAGAGCCAAGGCGTACCATGTTTGAGCCACACTCTATTGCTAGTTCAAAGTCACCGCTCATTCCCATAGAACAGATAGTAGCACCCTCTAGTTGCGTGAAGAGTCTGTGTGTTGTTAAAAAACTCTCTTTTACAACATTTTTATCTTCAGAGTGTGCACCAATGCTCATTAACCCTTTGAGTTTTATATTTGGGCACTCTGTTTGTATGGTTTTATAGACATTAAGAGCATCTTGGGGAAGAACGCCATGTTTAGACTCCTCTTTGGCTGAATTAACCTGTAAAAGAGCATTAAGAGTCATCTGGCGTTGTTCTAGCTTTTTTTGAAGTTCATGTGCTAGCTCAAGTGAGTCAAGTCCTTGAAAAAGAGCAGGTCTGATGGCAAGTAGTTTGTTTATCTTGTTCTTTTGTAGATTACCTATAAAGTGCCACTCTAAAGGAAGCTCTTCGAGTTCTTGAGCTTTTTTTTCTAAATCTTGAACTTTATTCTCACCAAAAGCACGTTGACCGATATTGTAAAGTTTTTCAATCTCACTGCTTGTTGAGTATTTACTTACAGCTACAATTTTAACTATATGGTGTTCACTCACTTTTAATCGTGCAGCTTCAACGCGGCGTATAACATCATCAATATAGAGTTTATATTCTATTTCGTTCATCTTTTATCCTTTATCCGATTAATCTGTTAATATCGTTAAATAGTCCAAGTCCCATCAGTCCAAAGAGCACCACCCATCCTGCGATGGTAAGCTTCATAAGAATCTTTTCACTTGGCTCTCTTCTAAAAAGCAGTTCATAGAGATTGAACATAATATGACCACCATCGAGTGCTGGAATAGGGAGGAGATTTAAGACACCTAGATTGACAGAGATAAGTGCAGCAAAGAAGAGTACGCTCATCCATCCTGCATCTGTTGCATCTGATGTGAGTTTTACGATGCTTATCACACCACCCATCTCACTTGCCGGTACATCTCCAACGATGAGCTTTTTTACACCTGTGAAAATCATAGTAGAAGCAAATATTGTCTGGTCAGTGGCATATTTTATCTTCTCAATAAAGTTGAGTTTTCTCTCTTTCATAACACCCGCTGCTGCAATACCGATCATTTTACGTTTGACATCTTCGCCATACATATTTTTAGTCTCTTTGAGCTCTGGAGTGAGTGTTAAGAGCTTGAGTGTTCCATCTCTGTTTACTTCAAGTGCGATAGCCCCTTGCGAATCTTTAATAAGTTCTGCCATCTCTTTCCACGAAGAGACCTCCTCTCCATTGATTGAGAGGATGGTATCATTTGATTCAAGACCTGCTACGTATGCCGGAGACTCTTTGGCTACATCACCAACCACAGGTGCTAAAATCGCAGGATTTCCCATGGCAATAGCGAAGTAGAGAAAAAATGCCAACACAAAGTTTGCCAGTGGACCAGCAAGAAGTATAAAGATACGCGCTAGAGGTGATTTTGAGTTATAACTATCTTTATCGAAGTTCTTTTTTGTAGGGTCAGAATCATCTTGACCTTTCATTCGGACATAACCACCTAATGGAATAGCAGAGATGCTCCACTCTGTCTCAAAAGCACGAAATGTAAAAAGTCGTTTTCCAAAACCTATACTAAATACTTCTACATAAACACCCATAAGTTTTGCAGCGGTGTAGTGTCCAAGTTCATGAAAAAAGATAAGTCCTGAGAGAACTATCAGTGATACAAGATAACCCATTAAATTTCATCCTTTAAAAGTGCTTTTCTAAAGCCCCATAGATATTCAAATCCGGAGTAGAGTGTTAAAAATACTGCAAACCAAAGAAGCGCATCTCCATAAGGCCAACGCATCAGTAAAAACCCTATGGCTATCATCTGCGCAACTGTTTTTACTTTTCCTGCCCAGCTTGCTTTTACACTGACACCCTCACTCACTGCAACAGTACGAATACCTGTGATAAAGAGCTCACGGACAATGATGATATAGATAGCCCATGCAGAAGCTTCACCCATAACCATAAGACCTAAAAATGCTGCTAATGTCAACATCTTATCTGCGAGGGGATCAAGAATGGCGCCAAGTAGTGTCATCTGATTCCACTCTCTTGCAATATAGCCATCAAAAAAGTCTGTTACACTAGCAAGTACAAAGAGCAGTGATGCAAAGTAGTAGTTCCATGTAATGTCAAAGCCGCGTGATGTAAAAAAATCAGGGTTTAAAATAACCCAAAACATCAAAGGTGCAAGTAGTATGCGTAGTGATGCTAAAAAATTTGGTAAATTTAACAAATAATATCCTCTGTTTTAGTGATGTGATTTTATCTTTTTATTGCTTATCAATGGTTGATACGATAAGATTAGGCATGAAAGAAAGATGCCCATTATGTAATAGTATGAGTGAAATGTTTTATGAAGATACGCAAAGGTATTGCAGATGCCCTAAATGTAGAGCAATTTTTGTGATAAAAGAGGATCTGCCAAAGAGTGATGCAGAAAAAGAGCGTTATGAACTTCATGATACAGATACACAAGATAGCGGATATAGAAAGTTTGTCTCACCAATAACAACAGCAATTTTAAGAGATTTTACAAAAAAGGATAGTGGACTAGATTTTGGTTCGGGAACTTCAGCGATTATCTCTGTTGTATTGCGTGAGCATGGTTATAAGATAAAAAATTATGATCCCTATTTCTATAATCATCCAGAGTATTTGAATGAGAGTTATGATTATATCTCTTCATGTGAAGTTATAGAACATTTTTATCATCCCTATCAAGAGTTTCAACGTCTTCGTGCAATGCTTAAAGAGGGAGGCAAACTCTACTTGATGACAGATATCTATGATGAGAGAGATTTTGGATCATGGTACTATAAGAATGATCCTACACATGTTTTTCTTTACACCAAAGAGACATTTCAATGGATTAAGAGCCATTTTGGATTGAAAGAGCTGCATATTGATAAAAGATTTATCTCTTTTAGTGCTTAAAAAAAATTAAATATTTTTAGGCAGTTTTAATTTGTAAATAAAATTTATCCTCTGATTTAATTTATATTAACTTAGTTGTGTGATAATTTTACCAGAAATTAACAATAAGGGAAAAAGTTATGAAACATGCATATTTAACAAAAGAGTCCGTTCATGAAGCACTAATCCACCACGCTATTACAAAAAAAGAGGCACAAAAATTAGAAAAATGTGTAGAGTGTCAAGAGAAGATATATAAAGCTACTCATAATTAGATGAGTATAGAAGAGAGATAAAAATTATCTCTCTTTTGTTTGAAGTGTTGTTTTGCTACTTATTGAAAAGTAGTTCCACCATCTACTACAATAGTCTGTCCCGTAAGCCAAGAGGCGTCATCTGAACATAAAAATTTACAAGCACCTGTTAAATCTTGCGCTTCACCCATACGTGAGAGTGGAGAACGTTTAACAACTTCACCTTTTACCTCTTCATAGTTAGGAAATGCTTTAAGAGCATCAGTATCAATCGGTCCGCCACTTACTGCATTTACACGAATACCTTTTTCACCAAGTTCAGCTGCAGCATATTTTACCATTGTCTCAACTGCTGCTTTGTTTGAACCATGACCTGCATAGTTTGGTGTATAGACAAGATTTCCAGTTGAACTCATAGAGATAATACTTCCACCACCTACTTTTTCAATACGTTTTGTGGCCTCTTGAGCACCTACAACAAAAGCATCTACTGTTGCTGTCCAGATGTTGTCAAGTCCACGAGGTTTAAGACGCATAAATGGACCAAAACCACCAACAACGGCACGACCAGAGATGATAGCATTTGATATGAAGAAGTCTAAACGATCAAAATCTTCATCAAACTCTTTAAAAACATCTTTGTATGTGTTTGGTTCTAAGATATTAAGCTTATATGCACGACTTTTGATGCCAAACTTTTTCTCAACATCTGTAATGATCTCATTTGCAGTATCTGCACTTGAAGCATAGGTAAATGCTACATCAGCACCAGCCTCTGCAAAAGCGTAAACAATCGCTTTACCGATACCACGAGTACCACCACTGATAAAAAGAGTTTTTCCTTTGAAATTTGCCATTCTATAGTCCTTTTATGTCGTAATTTTTCATTACTTCTTCAATTTTTTTCATATTTTCTTTACTTGGTGCAACAAGTGGAAGTCTGTACTCTAAAGTGTCGAGCAGGCCTGCAATATACATAGCTGCTTTGACTGGAATAGGGTTCGCTTCACAGAACATTACGCTGTTTAAAGGGTAAAGCTTGTCATTAATTGCTTTTGCACCTGCAAAGTCACCTGCAAGGGCTTTGTTAACAAGTTCTGATTTTAGATCTGGCATAAGGTTTGATGTAACAGAGGTAACACCAGCGCCACCATTTGCCAAAATAGGGTAATCAATAGCATCGTCACCAGAAAATACTTTAAAGTCTGGTCTGCGTGAGAGAAGCTCTACTGTACGCTCTAAGCTCCCCGTTGCTTCTTTGATACCATAGATATTCTTCACATCATCAAAGAGGCGAATTGCAGTATCTGCACTTATGTCAACACCAGTACGGCCTGGAACATTGTAGAGCATAAATGGAAGTTCACTTACTGCCTCAGCTATTGCCTTGTAGTGTTGATAGATTCCCTCTTGTGAGGGCTTGTTGTAGTATGGGCTAACAGAAAAGATAGCATCAACACCACAGCTTTGTGCATGTTTTGCAATCTCAATAGCTTCATGAGTAGCATTACTACCTGCACCTGCAAGAACTTTTGTTTGAGTCCCTTTACAGACCTCTACAGCGATCTCTATACAGCGTTTATGCTCATCATGTGTCAGTGTGGCACTCTCTCCAGTTGTTCCAACAGGACAGATTGCATCCATACCATTGTTGATCTGTCTTTGGATAAGAGCAGCATACTTTTGCTCATCAAGTTTTCCATTTTTAAATGGAGTAATAAGTGCGGTTGAAGAACCTGTTACGATATTCATTAAAAATTACCCTTTAAATTGATAGTCGAATTATAGCTAAAAAGTGTTAAAACTCTATTTTTTTAATATAACTGTTGTTGAACTGTTAAAGTCAAAATATTTTTGTGCTACTTTTTGTACTTTTTTAGCTGTTATTTTATTAATATTTTTTTCATAGTTCTGTAATGGCGTAATATCTCCACGAACAAGATAACTACCATAGAGATTTGCTACAGAGCTTGAACTCTCAAGTGAGTAGATAAAGTCCGATTTTGTATTTATTTTGACTTTTTCAAGTTCAGCTTTTGTTACGGGCTCATTTTTCATAAGCTTTATCTGTTTAATAAGCTCTTTTTCTACAGTTTCTGCTTTTACACCTGGATTACAAGTAGCCATAAAGATGAAAAGTCCCGGATCGGTATTTTCCATATTGTAAGCATATATAGAGTTTACAAGACGTTTTTTGTCCACTAAATCTTTGTAGAGACGAGAGCTCTTTCCAGAGTAGAGAATCTCAGAGATAACACTCAGTGTTACTTGGTCTTTATCTTGAAAGTTTGGAATATGAAAAGCAATAGCTAAGAGTTCTACTTCACTCTCTTTATGAATTACAACTTTTTTTGGACCATCTTGTTTAGGTTCAATAAATTTTACTTTTGGAATTTTTCCATCATTTTTGATCTTGCCAAAAGCTTTTTTAGCCTCTTTAAAGACCTCTTTTGGTTCAATATCACCTGTTACCATCAAAATAGCATTTTGTGGTTGATAGTAGGTCTTATGAAAGCTTCTAATATCTTCAATGCTCCATGTTTTGATGTCATTTATAAAACCAATCGGAGTCCAGTGGTATGGATGATATACATAGGCATTGTTAAAGAGTCTAAAGTAGAGGTATCCTAGTGGATTGTTGTCTGTTCTCCAACGACGCTCCTCCATAACAACATTGCGTTCTGGTTGAAACTCATCATCTTTGAGATTTAGATTTTGCATTAACTCTGCAAAGAGGTCAATGGATTTTTTAACATTTTGTGTTGATGATTTGATGAAGTAGTGTGTGTAGTCGAAGCTTGTTGAAGCATTGTTAACGCCACCGACACTTTTTACCTCTTTGTCAAATTCACCTGCTTTAAGGTGTTTTGTACTTTTAAAGTTCATATGTTCAAGCATATGAGCTATGCCGGTTTTACCCATAATCTCATTACGACTTCCAACTTTGTAGAAGATATCTGTACTGACAACATCAGTTTCGTTATGAAGAGGAATAACGACGATTTGAAGTCCGTTTTTTAGTGTTTTTGTTTCATACGCTGGTAGTGGTGAAGGCATTTTTTTTATCTCACTCTTGTCTATTTTATTTTGGTTCTCTGCTTTATAATTCAGAAATGATGATGCAAACATCAAAGAAGAGCTTAGCAGTAAAGTTGCTAGAATTTTCATTATTTTCTGTCTGCTCCAATTGCTTGTGTGATGTTTGTATAGCCATCAGCACGGAGAAGCTCAATAAGCTCACGGTTAATATTCATAATCATATCTGGTCCGTGAAATACGATACCACTCAAGATCTGTACTAAAGAGGCTCCCGCTTTGATACGTTTGTATGCTTCTTGTGCAGAATCAATACCACCAACAGAGATGAGTGTTGTCTTTCCGTAGAGCTCTTTTGCAATAGCTTCAAAGATTTTAAAACTCTTCTCTTTTAAAACGGCACCACTGATTCCACCAATAGTTTTGGGGTGTTTTACAAGAGAGTAATCTATGGTAGTGTTCGTTGCAATGATACCATCAGCACCTTTCTCAACTGCAAGCGTTGTAAGTGCTACTGCATCTTCAGGTTCCATATCGGGCGCGATTTTTAGTAAAATAGGCATATCTGTTAGTGCCTTTGCCTCTGCAAAAAGTTTGGTAATGAACTCTTCATTTTGTAGGTCACGCAAGCCTGGTGTATTTGGCGAAGAGATATTGATAACAAAGTAGTCACCTAAACCATCAAATGCTTTAATGAGGTGTGTATAGTCATTGATAGCCTCTTTTTCAGGTGTGATTTTATTTTTACCGATATTAATCCCAATAGGTGTTGTAAATGGGTAACGTTTTTTGAGGCGCTTGATGACTTTGTATGCACCGTCATTATTAAAGCCCATAGCATTTTGAATGCTCTCCTCTTCTATATGTCGAAACATTCTTGGTTTTGGGTTTCCGGGCTGTGGTTTTGGTGTAACAGTACCGATCTCAGTATATCCAAACCCTAAGATCTGAATACCTCGTATCATTGTTGCATTTTTATCAAATCCTGCACCAAGTCCTACTGGGTTGTAGAATGTACGTCCAAAGAGCTCTTGCGTGAGCATCTCATTACTAATGAAATGAGACTCTAAAAAAGAGTTAAACGGAAGTTGACAGATATTTGGTAAACGAAGAACAGATTCTGCAATATGGTGTGCATTTTCAGGTTGTAGTTTAAATAAAAGCGGTTTTATAGATGCGTAGTTTATCATGGACAATCACTTTAAAAAATTTAAAGCGATTATACTCAAATTTAAGTAATAAAAAGATTATGGGCAGCTGTGTTCTTTGAAAAGTGTTTCAAACTCTTTAACTGGTAGTGGTTTTGAACAGATAAAACCTTGGTATTGAGAACATTTCATCTGTTGTAAATATTTTAGTTGTGTCATATCTTTTACACCCTCAGCAACGACCTCTAAACCTAATTCATCTGCAATGGTAACAATCATATTGACAAATGATTGATCTTTTTTATTTGATAGGTCATTTATAAAACTTTTATCAATTTTGAGTGTATCAAAAGGGATCTGCTTTAGATAGGAGAGTGAAGAGTAACCGGTTCCAAAATCATCTAGTGCTAAGCTTATTCCTAGTTCTTTTAAACGATGGATCATTTTGAGTTTTTCATCAAAGTCATTCATAAGAACAGACTCCGTCAACTCTATCTCTAATTTTTTTGGATTAATATCTGCAATTGAATCTTTTAATGTTTTAAAGAGAGTTTTATTCTTAAATTGTACACCTGAGATATTAAAAGCAACTTTTATATCTTGAAGTGGTGTTGATTCCCAAAGTTTTAGCTGTCTTGTTGCCTCTTTTATAATCCAGTTTCCAAGAGGAATGATAAAACTGTTCTCTTCTGCTATAGATATGAACTTATCAGGAGGGATGATTCCATCAACAGGATCTATAAGGCGAATAAGTGCTTCACATCCTATGATTTTATGGGTATTGATATCTACTTTTGGTTGATAGTAGAGTTGAAAATATCCCTCTTCTAAAGCAGTAATCATCAATCTTTGAATTTGTATTTTTTCCTGAACTTCATCATTGAGTTGTTCTGTGAAAAAGTGGAAATTATTTTTACCAAGATCTTTTGATTTATACATGGCAATATCTGCATTTTTAAGGAGTTCTGTGACATCTTGTCCATCTTTTGGATAGATAGTAACACCAATACTACAAGTGATGTTGTATTTATAATTATCAAAAGTAAATGGAGTTGCAAGCGAGTTTTGAATTCGTCTAATAACTTCTAAGATAGGTTTATTATTTTTAATCTCGGGTAAGACGATAACAAATTCATCTCCACCAACTCTTGAAACGATGTCATTTCTTCGTACAGAGGAGCTTAGTATTTTGGACATATGTTGTAAAACTTTGTCACCAAACTCATGTCCGCGTGAGTCATTAATATTTTTAAAGTTGTCTAGATCTAAAAAAAGAATAGCAAACTTCTCCCCTGAGCGTTGATCTTTTGAGATAAGCCAGTTGATCTTTTCTATAAGACTCAGGCGATTATAAAGACCACTGAGTGGATCTTTTGTAGAGAGTCGAAAAAGTTCATCTTGCTCTTTTTTGAGACGTTTAAAGGTCATATCTAAAGAGTATCGAATACTTTCAATTTCTTGAATAGGAAAGGGAGATGGAATATTTGTAGAGTAGTAGGCAAATTGTCTGAGCTCTTCTAAAGGTTTTATAATAAATTTACGTGCTACAAGCCATAAAAGAGTGATAACTAGAATCATATAACTTAAAAAAAGTGTTAAGTATTTAATGGTTTGGTTTTTAAGAAGAGAGTCCAAATAATTTTGGTCTAAATAGATATTTGCTTGATAATAGTAAGGGGTTAGACCATCAAACATTTTTATTGCAAAGGTATAACACTCTTGTTGAAAAATATTTGAATCAATAATATTTGCAATAGGAACACATTGAATCTTTTTATGATAAAGAAGATGATCTCGATCTGTTGAGTAAAGTAGAGTGTCTTTATTACTGATAATATGAATATCATTGATTAAATTGTTTGAGTAGACAATATTATCAAGATAGGATTTAAGTTGATTAATATTGTTCTTTTTTAGGTTTCTATCAAGAAAATATTTAATATTGAGAAGGTTGACTTGAATATTCTCTTCTAAAAGTGAGGCAGTGACATTTTTTGAATCATCAAAAAATTTATAAAATATATAGCCACCTCCCGTAAAAAGTAGTAGCATAAGTATAATTGTGAAGAGTTTAATAGATATATTTTTCATTGTATTAGTTGTTTTTGATTGTATCCCATAGATTTGATGCGTTGTAACAGTTGTTTGGAAGGTTGATTAATCCATTCAATAAGTTGCAGTGAGTTGACATAGTCGTCATAACTAAGATTTCCTAAATAGGGTTTAACAAGAGCGTATGAGGCTCTTTTATTTGCGTGTATCTCTTGAATTGATTTATCTATAATATATTTAAGCTTTTTCAGACGCTCTCTATTTTCACGTATAAGAGTTGGATTGGTGCAGAGTGCATCAATTATAATGATATTGCGTGTTGTTTTTGTTGATGCTACTTTAATAAAGCCTCTTTTTTCTAGAGAGACATTATAAGGTACATAGGTTACAACCAGCATAGTATCATTTCTTTGTGGTTCTAACTCTCCAATTTGTGCTTGGTCTTTATTGATAAAGACAATTTTATTTTTATCTATATGATAATCTTTTATAAACTCTTTTAATATCTCTGCATTAATAGAGTCGATTTCAAGATAGGCATAGATCTTCTTTGCACTTAGGAGGTCTTTGAGGTTTTTGTTTGAAAAGATCATATCTCCACCTTTTGATCTGTCAAACAATATAATGGGAATAACATCATGACCTGATTTTTTAAGTGCATAATACTCATGCTGTGTAGTTGTTACCATATCAGCTTTGCCAACCGAGTAGACATCTGCAGCTTCAGCAAGTGATACATTCGTTATTAGATGGATATTGATCTTTTTGAGATACCCTTTTTCTTGCGCATAAAACAGAGGGGTATAACCAATCCAAGAATTAGTAGAAATTGTTATGATTTTTTCATTTTGTTTGGAGCATGATAAGAGGACAATCAGAGCAAAAAGAGTAAATGCTAAAATTCTTTTCATAAAGTCCCCCTATAGTTGTTAAATAGTAACAGATTGTCTATTAAATGTAGATTAAAAGTGAAGTGATACAATAGCTCATATTGTTTTAGATAAAGGAGATGTTATGAGTATGGTTTTAGTACCACTGGCAAATGGTTTTGAGGAGATTGAAGCAGTAACAATAATAGATGTGTTACGACGTGCAGAGCTTGAAGTGTTAGTTGCTTCTCTTACTCCACAACTGTTGGTAAAGGGTGCAAATGGCATTGTTGTTCAAGCAGATACAGAGATAAAAGATATAGATGTTAAGAGCCTTGAGATGGTTGTTTTGCCTGGTGGATGGGATGGTACGCATGCTTTGGCAGATGATGTTAATGTGCAAAATATTTTGCGTGAGATGGATGCACAAGGGAAACAGATAGGTGCAATTTGTGCTGCACCATTTGCTCTAAATAGAGCAGGGGTTCTAAAAGAGAACTATACCTGTTATCCATCAGTTGAGCAGGAGATACGCGAAGAGGGGTATCAAGGCGATAGTGCTATGGTTGTAGAAGATAGTAATGTAATGACATCTAGAGGTCCGGCTACAGCCTTATGTTTTGCTCTTGCTATTGTGAAAAAGCTTAAAGGTCAAGAGCGTTACAATGCGCTAAAAGAAGGACTTTTAGCAACATATTGTAAGTAAAGAGTTCTATTTAGTTCTTTTCTTGAAGAGTTTCAAGCTCTTCAAGTCTCTCCATCTTTGTGTAATGTGTGAGATTTAACTGCACAAACTTTACACTGATTATGATGATAAGTGGCCAAGAGATATACCATAATATTTCATTTAAATATTGCATTTGTTACTCCTAATAGTGGTGTGGATCAGCTTTGATCTCATCAATTGTTAATTTTGTTTTATCCATTGAACGCCATACTGCAAAAATATATCCAAGAACTATAGGCACAAGGAGTGATACAACAGCCATAACACTGAGTGTATAGTAACTTCCTGAAGCATTCTCAATCGTTAAAGAACTCTGCATATCTGCAAGAGAAGGATAAAACACTGAGTTGTGAACACCTAAGATAAGCATAACAATAGTTACGCTAAGAACAGTTCCTAGACCTGTAAAAAAGATAGCTTTGCGTGAATCTTTAAAGAGTGCTATATAGATGCCCCAAAGAAGTGTAACCACACCGATTAAAAGTAGAACAAGCAAGAGTGGCAGATCTAAAAAGAGATGTAAAAATTTCATCGACTCCATTGAGACTATTTTTGTAGCTGAATTATAAACATACCCTTTTGAAAAGAGGATAGTTGCAACAACATACAAAAAGAGTGGAAGAAAAATCAAGAAGTTTCTTTTAACAACATTTTTAACTCTGTTTGTAATGGACTCTTCATCAATAGCATTTAGAAAATAGAGTGCTCCTTGAACACGTGAGAGAAAAACCAACATAAAACCAAATGCAAGGTTAAAAGGGTTGAGTAGTGCTTCAAGTCCGTATGTCGGTTTTGTCCACATTGAGAGGTGCATATCATTGACAGTGAAATTTCCACCGCTAAAGAGTGTACCAAGTGCTACACCGATAAGAAAAATACCTAAAGAACCATTGATGTAAAGAAGTATCTCATAAAAACGCTCTCCGTAAAAGTTGTCTGGTTTTTTTCTATACTCATAGGCTACTGCCTGAATGATAAAACAGAAGAGAATTGCCATCCAAACATAGTATGCTCCACCAAAACTTACAGCATAAAAGAGTGGAAATGCAGCAAAAAGTGCTCCTCCAAACATTACAAGAGCCGTAAAGGTAAGTTCCCATTTTCGCCCAAGAGTATTGACAAGAAGGTCTCTTTCATCTTCTGTTTTTGCTAAAGTATAGAGGAGTGTCTGTCCCCCTTGAACAAATGTCATAAAGACAAATAAAGCACCTATAATGCTTACAAGTAACCACCAATATATTTGTAGATCAAGTAGTGAAATATCCATCTTAGTCTCCCTCCGGTCCGATTTTAATCTGTTTGAGCATAATTTTTGCCTCTGCTATGAGTAGAGCTGTAAAGAGTACTGCAAAGAGCCAGAATGTGATCATTACACTCGTTGCTGCAACATTTGAAGTTGCCATACCTACAGGAAGCATATCTTGAATAGCCCATGGTTGGCGACCAACCTCTGCTGTAATCCATCCACACTCTTGTGCTACATAACCTAAAGGAATAGTAGCAACAGCAAGATAGAGAAGCCATTTTTTCTTTTCTATCTCATTTGTCATGACATAATATAGAGCAAGGATAAAGAGCAGTATAAACCATGTTCCAAGCCCTACCATCGTGTGAAAACTGTAAAATGAGAGTGAAACATCAGGTACGGCATCTTTTGGATTTTTGAGGTAACCATATCCCATATACTTTTGATTTGCTTCAAAAACTTTGAGTGCTTTTGTAGCTGCTGGCATATTGTGCTCTTTTTTATAATCTTTATACTCTCTGAGTGCTTTGAGTGCGAGTTTTCCTTGGAGCATCTTGTCACTTATAGAGATGATATTGTGCTCTTTATTTCCATAGACAAGATCATCAATACCCGGTACAAAGGCATTCATATCATGATATCCTAAGAATGAGAGTGCACCTGGAATCTCAAAACTAAAGAGAAAAGATTCGGTATCATCACCTATCTTTTTACTCTCATTTAAAAGACCAACTGCTACTATGCCGGCTCTCTTTTCACCATCATAAAGACCTTCCATCGATGCGAGTTTCATCGGTTGCGTGAGGGCTACTTGGTGTGCTGATTCATCACCGGTTGTAACAAGGTAGAGAGAAGAGAGCAGTCCAAAACTTGCAGCGACTAAGATACTTCTGCGTGCAAACTGAATATCTCTTTTTTTGAGAAGATACCATGCGCTGATACCCAGAACAAAGAGTGATGCAAGAACATAACCACTACTGACTGTATGTAAAAACTTACTGACACCATTTGGGTTAAAAATTACTTCCCAAAAGTTCTCCATCTCATTTCTTGCAGTATCAGGATTGAAGTGCATACCTACTGGATGTTGCATCCAACCATTTGCAAGTAAAATCCAAAGAGCAGAGAGGTTTGAACCAATTGCTACAAGCCAAGTTGACGTGAGGTGCATCTTTTTGCTTACTTTATTCCATCCAAAGAACATAACAGCAAAGAAAGTCGACTCCATAAAGAATGCCATTAAGCCTTCAATAGCAAGTGGAGCACCAAAAATATCACCCACTATCCATGAGTAGTTTGACCAGTTTGTCCCAAACTCAAACTCCATAATAATACCTGTTGCAAGGCCAATAGCAAAGTTAATGGCTAGTAGTCCCATCCAGTATTTTGTTGTTGTTTTCCACTTCTGATCACCTGTTTTTACATAGATACTCTCCATAATAGCGACGATAAAAGTGAGTCCTAAGGTAAGTGGTACAAAAATCCAGTGATATAGAGCAGTAAGTGCAAATTGTGCACGGGACCAATCTACGAGTAAATCACTATGTTCCATATTTATTTATCCTTTGTAAGTTGTTGTAAAATGTAAGCACTTCGTTGTTTATCTGTTTGAAACTTCTCTTGCAATACATTTGGAAAAAAAAGCCATTTGAGGATGGCAAACATAATAAACAGTTTTACAGCTATGAGCAGCCAGAGTGTTTTTCCGGTTTTCATATTTGCAAAACCATCATAATAAAAAGTGTAGATAGATTTGAAAATTTTAGGGATAATTATTTTCATCTGCGTATATTATTCCAATACGAGTTAAGTAATAATAAATAAAATTTATTAAAATAATAATTTTGAATTATGTAAGAAAACCCCTGAAAACAGGGGTTTGTGTGATGAAATTGTGATAGTTATAGAATCTCTGCACCGTAGAAATTAACATTTTCCATAATATCTGTTCCAATATATTTAATTTGACATTTAATATGTGTAAGACCGTCAATTTCTGTTTCAAGTGAAAATTGGATGATGTCATTCTCTGAAAGTCTTGAGTGCTCCTCTTTATAATAAAAAGAGATTCCATTTTTTGATTTGTCAAAAATAAAGAGTAGTTCACCCTCTCTATCTTTTGCACTTATAGGAGGAGTCAATACTGTACGACTATCTACTCTATGGTTAAGGACAATATCAAAACCATCAGCTAAAGTTTTAAGCTCTGCACTTTTTAACGAAATTGTATACATTATATCTTTTGTATTCTCTGCATGTTCTACTAAGATTGTACTTGCGGACTCAACATCATTTAGGTTGTCATCCACTGTTCGTAACATAACAGAAGCATTGTCAAACTCATTTTGGAAACTCTCTAGAGAGCTTGAAATAAGGTTAAATGTATCTTCAACTTTTTCAAAACTATCACTGATTTTATGGGAATCTTCAACTAAAGAGAGAACATTCTCTTTAGCATGAAGTGCATTTGTAGAGACGATAGTTACTTGTGTATTGATTTTATGTAAAACTTGAGAGATCTCTTTTGCATTCTCTTTTGAGACCTCTGCTAGTTCTCGAATTTTATCAGCTACTACTGCAAAACCTCGTCCATGTTCACCTGCCCGTGCAGCTTCAATGGCTGCATTTAAGGCGATAAGATTTGTCTCATCTGCAATATCGGTAATGATTTCTGTCATTTTTGATACCTCTTGTGAGAAGCTTTTGAGATCATTGATACTGTGTGAAGTATCATCCATTGTAGCTGCAGTAGTATTTCCTTGTTTGAGACTGTTCTCGACACTTTTTTTACTCTCTTGAACTACATCTTTAGACTCTTTTGTATTTTGCATTAAAATATCTAAAGAGTGAACCATATTGTTATTGACCTCAAGAACATTTTCAAGTTGCTCTTTGGAGTTAAAAACATACTCACTTTGCATCTGTGCATACTTATTTGTATCATCAATTTTTACATAGCTGTAACTTGCTTGAAAAGCCATATTCTTACTTGCCGTAATAACGTTACCAATAACAGGCTTGAGCGAATCTACCATCTGTTTTGTATGGATGAAGAGTTTATCTATCTCATTACTTGACTCTTTATCTAAGCTCTCATCATGTAAAAGATCTTCAATAACAAAATTTCCATTCTCTACTCTAAAGATGAGTGCTAAGAGTTTATTGATTCTTACCGAGACATATTTTTTAAATAGAAAATGGGTTAAAAATAGAATGATGATGATATTTATAAGACCTGTTAAGATGATTAAGATGATATTTTCATGAAGATCTTTTTCATAATCTTTTAAATCTATCATAACATCTTCAACTGCTACAACATTGCCAGGTGTCCAATCGGGATGGCACATTTTACACTTTGCCTCGGCAACTATTGGTCGTGCAGAGATAAAGTATTTTTTCTCATTTATACTAATTCTGTCATTAATCTCTTTGAGCTCTTTGTTGTCATTAAATCTTTTAATAAGTCCAATTTCATAGGGTGTCGCTTCATTGAGAGGATCATAAGGGTTTGGACGAGCCTCTTTAAAGAGGATTTTTCCTTTTGATCGTTTTGTAAATCTTTGAAATACTTCATTTTGTATGATTTGTGGTGTTTCAGTCGACTCTCCACTGAAAAATTTTTCATTTCTTGACTCTAGTAATACATCTGCAAAATTTAAGACAGTCTTTGCCTGTTGTTTTAATTCATTTTGTTGATTTTTAACCTCTTGGGTGTAGTCATAATAGTAAAAGAGAGCCGATACAAAGATAAAAGCAATAGCAAACATAATAGAGAACATAGTTGCTAGTTTGAATTTTTGAATTTTCATTAGAAAAAACCTTTTTTAGAATCAATTGTAAGGATTGTATCAATTTGAAAATAAAGAGAAGGTTATAAAGTGACTATTCTCCTAGAAAGAACGTGTAAAAATAAGGTTTTTTAATGATTTTTGTTCATCTTTACTTGCAAACTCAGGAACATTTTGTAGTCTCTCTTGAAATGTAAAACTTGGTGCCCACTCTTGTATCATATCTATGAGAAATTGGCTCTCAAGTTCCGGTGAGTTGAGACATGCTAGAAGTGTTGCATCTTCAGCTGCGATTTGAGGCAGTTTTTTGATGATCTTTTCATAATCTTTTGTTGCTTCAAAACTCCCTTTTTGAAAACTTGGCGGATCTATGATGATGAGATCATAGGGACCTTTTCTCTTAATGTTTGAGAAGGATTTTAAAATGTTATAGGGAAGGAAACTGACACCTTTTGGATCGAGTCTGTTGAGTGAATGGTTCGCCATACCGATTTTGAGTGCACCTTTGCTCATATCGATGTTGACAACACTCTTTGCTCCTCCGAACTTGGCAGCGACAGAGAATGCACAGGTGTAAGAGAAGAGGTTTAAAACGTGCTTATCTTTTGCATGCTCACGCACAAAGGCACGACCGTTTTTCATATCTGGAAAGTAGTAGTTGTTTTTATTTGAAAGCAGATTGAGTTTTAACTTCATACCATTTTCTAAAATAGTTAAATCCTCAGGAACCTCTCCGCAGAGGATCTCACTTGGAGCACCTTTGAGGTAGCGACGTTGTAGAACAAGGGTATCATAGTTGTGTTGCAGTACAAACTCCATAAGCATAGTGATTATGGCATCTTCATTCTCTTCTTCAAAGTAGAGAGCAGCCGCAAGAATGTTTTGATTGATATGATCGACTGTAAGGTGCCTATACCCTTCATAAAGCCCACCTCGACCATGAAAGAGCCGTTTAAATTCATCATTAGCTCCCTCTTTGTTCTTTTGTAAAACTCTCTGAATATCTTTGAGTTCAACCATTATAGCTTTTCCCAAAAACTGCCTTGCGGCGTATCCATAAGGTTGACACCATAGGAGAGTATCTCCTCACGCAAGGCATCAGATGTAGCAAAATCTTTTGCTTTTTTAGCAGCATCACGCTGTGCAATGAGTTGCGTGAGCTTCTCTTTTGTCTCTTCATCTACACCAAATTGAAAATACTCATAAGGGTTTTTAACACCAAATCCAAGAAGCTCCTCTATAAATCCAAGGTTTGCCATTAATTCACGTTTGAGCTGTTTGTGTTTTCCCGGAGTGTCGAGTGTCTCATTTGCGTGAGCTATCATATTGTCTATCAGTGCTAAAGATTCAGAGATGTTTAAATCATCACTGATTGTCGTTAGCAGTTGCTCTTTAAATGGAGTCTGCTCTGTATTCTCTGCCAATCCAAAAAGGCGTTTTTTGAGACGATAGAGTCTGTCGAGTCTCTTCTTTGAAGCCTCTAAATCTTGTGTGTTGAAGTTGAAGTTTGAGCGGTAGTGTGAGCTTAAAAGGTAAAAACGCAACACCTCTCCATCATACTCACGCAGGGCATCTTTTAAGAAGAAGCTGTTGCCGAGACTTTTACTCATCTTCTCCCCGTCAATATTGACAAATCCGTTATGCATCCAGTAGTTTGCAAGTTCATGACCTGTTGCACAGCGTGTTTGCGCTGCCTCATTCTCATGGTGCGGAAAGAGAAGATCTGCACCGCCTCCATGGATGTCAATAGCAAAAGGTTTCCCTTTGTATGCGAGGTGTTTTTCTATCATAGCCGAACACTCCAAGTGCCATCCCGGACGACCTTTTCCAAAAGGGGAGTCAAAAGTTACAGAGTCATCTTTGACAGATTTCCAAAGGGCAAAATCTGCAGGATTTTTTTTCTCAGAAGAGCTCTCAACGCGCTCTTGACGCTCATCTGCATCTTGAACTCTATGGGAGAGCGTGAGGTATTCATTGTCACTTTTTGTATCGAAGTAGACATCTCCATCTGCTGTTTTGTAAGCGTGACCATTTTCTATGAGCTCTTCTATAAGAGTAAACATCGCTTCAAGTGACTCTGTCGCTTTTGGCTCAATATCTGGACGTTTGACACCAATGGCTGCCATCTCTGTATGAAATGCCTCGGTATAAAAATCTGTAATGGTTTTAATATCTTTGTGCTGTTCTATCGCTTTTTTGATGATCTTATCGTCAATATCAGTGATGTTCCTTGCATAGGTTACTTCATATCCATTGGCACGAAGAACTCGACTTAAAAGGTCAAAAACAAGTGCAGATTTTGCATGTCCCAAGTGGGCATCATCATAGACAGTCGGACCACAGACATAAAGCGTTGCTTTTCCCTCTACAAGTGGTTCAAATAGGCGTTTTTTCTTCTGTACAGAATCAAATATAGTCACTGATAAAATCCTTTAAAATTAGTAATACAACACTAAAGATGAGTGAGCCTGCTATGAGATAGAGCAGGTTGCGTGAGCGAAGTATAGCAAAAAAGTTTTGCCAACCAAAAATCTTGATGGTAAAAAAGAGACTTACAAAGCCTCCTAAAGTACTTGCCAATGCTAAACCAGCTACACCAAAAGGTTGTATGAAACTGAGTGCAAAAACAACATAAACAAGAAGTGAGATCGTTGCGATTTTTGCAGCACGCATCTGCATCTCTTTTGCATAGAGCCAAAGAACAAAGAGCTTCTGTAGACCAAATGGAAGCAGCCCCATAAGGTACATAATAAGCACTAAAGAGGTATGTTGTGTATCTGCTGCATCAAAGGCACCACGCTCAAAGAGGAGAGTGATAATCTCGTGAGAGAGAATAATACCTCCAATGGTACTTGCTGTGAGTAAAAAGGTTAAAAACCAAAAAGCGCGTCCAAGGTTCTCTAGGGCTTTTTGTTCATCATTATTTTTTAAATAACGTGCAACACGAGGAAAAAGGGCAACTGAAGTCGCAATAGCAAAAAGTGCTAAAGGAAGTTGAAAGATGCGGTTTGCATAGTAGAGATAAGAGATAGAGCCTGTTGCTAAAAAAGAGGCTAAAAAGGTGTCTAAAAAGGCTGAGATCTGTGCTGTCGAGTTTCCCCAGATAGCTGGAAAAAAGTTGTTTTTGAACTTTTTGGTGTCATCTTTAATGATAGATGATTTTGTACGCAGATATTTAAAACCGCCAAATAGCAGTTTCATAAGCCCGAGTCTGTAGATGGCAATGAGGTGTGCGATAAGTTGCAAAACCCCACCGATAACAACACCAAAACTAAGATAGTAGACGATCTCTGCACTGCTTTTATCTTTTGCCAAAAGAAGGGCACCAATGAGAGAGAGATTTAGGAGTGCTGTTGCAAATGCAGTCGTTGCAAAATGGTGTTTGTACTGTAACATAGAGGCTAAAAAGGTGACAGAAAAGATAAGAGGCAGATACCAAAAGTTTATAGAGACATAGGGTGCGGCTATGGCTATTGTCTTGGCATCAAAACCTGTGGCTATTGCTTTTGTAAAGAGTATGGGTGCTATGTTTACAAGCAGAGTTATGAGTAAAATGATTGCAAGAAAAAGTACAAAAATATGCACGGCAAAAACTGCTTTGTGTCTACTTTTTGCATAGGCAGGTAGAAAAACCTGCGTAAAAGCACCTTCGGCAAAGATACGACGAAAAAGGTTTGGAAGTTTAAAAGCGATAAAAAATATATCGCTATATATAGAGGCACCAAGAACAGATGCAGTGAGAAGATCCCTCAAAAATCCTAAGATTCGAGAAAATAATATACCAAAACTATTGGTGAAAATTGCTTTAAACATGTGTATCTTTACATTTCAGATGTGAATTTTACGAAATTTTAACAAATATTTGGTTAAAATCTTCCCTAATTAAAATATATGGATAAAAGAATGGCACTGTTTGGTTCAAGCAAAAAGACTCCAGCAATGAAAAAAGTTCGACCTACTGTTGTGCGTACACAAAATATTGCACAAGAACTCTTTAAAATTGCGAAATCCTATGAGATAGAAGCTGATCTCTTAGATTTTAATCTTCTTGATGTTCAAACATACACTCGTCTTGTTACAGAAGAGAACAAGGATGTTGAGTGGGAAGAGATCTCTATTGAAGAGTCACAATCTTTTAATGATGAAGCTATGTTGCTTAACCCTCATTTCCAGATTAAACAGACTTATGAGATTGAAGTTTTTTCAAAAAAAGTCACTCAAGAAGATCCATATAGTAATCTAAAACTTGCAGTGGGTGCAAATGCTACCAAATGTAAAGTTTACCTCAGTATCGCGCAAGGTTCTAAAATCACATATATTCCAAGATTCGAGCAAGATTTGCTTGATATGATAAATCGTAAAAAGATTCGAGCAGGTATCTTGGTCTATATCTTTGACTCAATGGTGGAGCATGTGGCATCGAAGATATCAGCTCGAGTAAGAATAGCTGAAAATTTAGAATTTGAGCAGAATGAGACGCATCTGATTGCAGAGGGGTATGAACCAACAGCTACAGTAGATGATGCGTTGATATTGCACTATGAAAAGCAGACAGAGGTTGATGAAAATGAGCGCATAGATTACTCTGCACGTGGTTTTATTCAGAGTGTACAAAAGGGTGAGTTGCTTATAGAGTACGTTAAAGCAAAAATGGGAAAACCGGGGCGGAACTGTAGGGGTGAGTATATGGAGCCTAAAGCACCTGTCATCTCTCATGAGCCAAAATTTAAGGTTAGTGACAATATTAAAGTTGTTGAAGATGAAAATTCTATTAAATATTATGCAGATGATAATGGCTATATTGCATTTGAAGATAATACCTATGTTATTAAAAATGATGTCGATGTTGAAGCTATTAGTTTTAAAACAACAGGTTCAATTGATAGTGGAATAGACTCTGATGTAAACATTGTCGTAAAAGAGGCAGATGCTGTTAAAGATGCTGTTGGCAGTGGTATGCGTGTGGAAGTGACAGAGATAGAGATAGATGGAAATGTCGGTTCAAATGCTTCTGTTGTTGCAAAAAAAGCAAATATTGGTGGACAGACACACAAAACTGCAAAAATCAGAGCAGATGAGCTTAAAATCAATGTTCATAAAGGTGAGGCTTATGGTAAAAATGTCCATATTACAAGACTTGAACATGGAAGTGTTGAGGGTGAGATTGTTGAAATAGCGCAGGCATTAGGCGGAACTATTAGAGCAAAAGAGATAGAGATAGATGTCTGCGCATCGCATGTAAAAGCTACTGCCTCACGCAAGATAGAGATTAAAAAGATGTTGGGCAGTGAAAATAGTTTCATCATTGATCCTCTTTTAAGTAGAGATGCTCAAAATCTGATGGAAGATAATGAAGAGCATATTAAAGAGCTTGAGAGAGCTATTCGTGATCTTAAAAAAGAGATAAAAAAATATACTGATCTTATTAAAAATGGGACACAAGCATTTTTAGAGATTAAAAAGAGATTACTCCATTACCAAAAAAATAAAGTAAAAATGCCTGAGAGCTTTGTGAAAAAGTATAAACAGTTTCAAAATATGCAAAAACATCTTAAAGAGTTGCAAGAGGAGTATAAACTTAAGCAGGAACAGTTAAATCTCTACACTACAAAAACAGCCTCTTTTCAAGATAATATCTTAGATGCAAGGGTAATTAACAGAGATAAATGGGTAGGGTACAATGAGATAAAGTTTAAACTTGTTGATCCTCCTATGGAGTTGGTTTATAAGCCATTGGAAGGTTCTGCTGATAAGATCTTTGGACTTGTTGAATTAAATGATGGTGAATATGCAATTCGCCCAGTAGATGAATAGGATATTAGATATATGATAGTTGGCGTAAATGGAGATGTAGTTTATAAAGAGCCATCATTTGTCCATATAAATGTAAATGGAGTTGTTTATGAAGTTTTTATATCATTGCATACTTTTTCTGCATTGGGAGCAAAAGGGGTATCTCTTTATACTATACAGATAATTAGAGAAGATGCAAATCTGCTCTATGGTTTTTTAGATATGAGCGAGAAAAAACTTTTTGCAAGACTCATTAAGATAAATGGAGTAGGACCAAAGGTCGCTATGGCGATCTGTTCTACCTATACACCAGGACAGTTTGCCACAGTTTTAAGTAATAAAGATCTTAAAGCGGTGCAAAAAGTTCCAGGTATTGGACCAAAGAGTGCAGGGCGTATTTTGGTTGAGTTGAATGGTTTTGATGCAGAGATGCTTCAAAGCAGTGGTGGCTCACAAAAAACAGTCGCTTATAATGAAGCGAGTGAAGCGTTAGAAGCACTTGGATTTAAAAAAGATAAGATTTCAAAAGCTCTTTCAGCTTGTGAGGCAGATGATACAGCTTCACTTGTTAAGGGTGCATTGAAGTTACTACAAACAATTTAATACTATTAAAGAAGGAAATATATATTGAAATTAACAATTTTATTTGGCGGAGCAAGTTTTGAACATGAGATAAGTATTGTGAGTGCAATTACACTCAAAGAGAAGCTCTCTGCATTTGATTTGAGTTTTATCTTTTGTGATGGTGACCACACTTTTTATCTTATAGAGGCTGATAAAATGAAAGCCGTAACATTTTCAAAAGGTGAGCATAAAAAGATGCCACAACTGACGCTCACGCAAGGTGCTTTTGTACAGCAGAAAAAAGGTATGTTTGGAAGTTCTACAGAGTATAAGGATCTTATGCTCAACCTTATCCATGGTTCTGATGGTGAAGATGGTACGATTGCAGCTCTTTTAGATTTTTATTCTATTAAGTATATTGGTCCACGTGTTGATGCTTGTACTTTTTCGTACGATAAACGCTATACAAAATATCTTTGTGATGCTATTGGTGTAAAGAGTGTTCGTTATGAGATATCACATAAAGATGAGTTGAGTAACCTCTCTATAAATTATCCTATCATAATTAAACCTGCTCGTCTAGGAAGCTCAATAGGTGTAAGCATTGTAAAAGATGAGAGTGAACTTGACTATGCACTTGATGTAGCCTTTGAGTTTGATGCGGTTGTCTTGATTGAGCCATTTTTAGAGGGTGTAAAAGAGTATAATTTAGCAGGATATTTTGCAGATGGTACTATGCACTACTCTATAGTAGAAGAGCCTCATAAAGAGGAGTTTTTAGATTTTGATAAAAAATATATGGACTTTTCACGCTCTGAACAGGTGCTTAAAGCAGACATCTCACCTGAGTTAGAGAATCGTCTTAAAGCAAATTTTGATAAGGTTTATCGTGGATTATTTGAAGGAGCACTTATTCGTTGTGACTTTTTTGTTCATAATGATGAGGTTCTTTTAAATGAGATAAACCCTATTCCTGGTTCAATGGCAAACTATCTTTTTGAAGATTTTGCAGCAGTGATTACTTCTTTAGGAAACTCTTTACCTCACTCTAAACGACCAAAAATCTCGTATGAGTATATTCACTCCATCTCTCAGGCAAAAGGGAAGTAATGGCTCTAAAGACCATTCAATATAAGCAGCATACCTTTGATATAAGTTATGATATTGTAAACCCAGAAGCTAAAGTGGATTTGATTATTTTACATGGTTGGGGCAGTAGTAAAAACTTAATGAGACAGAGTTTTGCAAAATCTATGCGTGGTTTTCGTCATATCTATATTGATCTGCCTGGTTTTGGAAACTCTAGTTGTTCAATGGCGCTTACTACTGAAGATGTAGCTCGTATTATTGAACTTTTTATGATTCATATCAATGCAAAAAAAGATATTATTCTTGGACACTCTTTTGGTGGTAAAGTTGCACTTTTATTAGAGCCTAAAATCTTAGTCTTGGTTGCTAGTGCCGGTATCTATGTAGAAAAATCATTAAAAGTTAAAGCAAAAATTGCACTCTTTAAGATGTTGAAAGTTTTTGGTCTTTCTAAATTTCGTTCACTTTTTGTTGCAAGTGATGCAAAAGAGCTAAACAGATATATGTATGAGACATTTAAAAATGTTGTTAATGAAGACTTTAGTGATGAGTTTTCTAAATTTGATGGCAAAGCACTCCTCTTTTGGGGTAAAAGTGATACTGCGACACCACTGAGTTCTGCTCAAAAGATAGATGATCTTGTAGAAGATTCTACTCTGTATGTTTATGATGGAGATCACTACTTCTTTATGGATAATGTCGCTGATATTGCTCAAAAGATAGAATCAGAATTTTTAAAAAGTTTGGGGAAATAGATGGAGAGTTATGAAACGTTGGTTGCTTTTGTAGTAAATGTAGTGTTTGTGACACTACTTGGATGGTATTTGATTACAAATCTACAGTGGTATGACTATAAAATTGAGCGTGTTATTTTAAAACACCATAAACCACATTGGCATATTATCTATTTTATTATTCCTCTTATTGCCTACTATACTACAGGAAAGTTCTTTACTATCTTTTTTATCTTTGCAGTGATGCCTGCCATTATTATCTGGTATAAACGGCTTGATAAAAAGCTGGTTCTTACCTGGCGTGTCAAACGTTTTTTAATTTTATTAGTCTCTTTGACACTCTTTCAAGACATTTTATGTACGCTCAAAGATGCGTGTGGCATATATGGTGTGATGATGCCTTTGGCAGTGGCTTATATAGGCTCAACGCTGATTGAAAAGTTTCTCTTTAAGGTCTATAAAAAAGAGGCAAAAAAGAAGCTTCGTGAGATGAAAGATTTGCAGATTATCTGTATTACCGGTAGTTATGGAAAGACAAGTATCAAAAATTTTGTAGCGCAAATCTTAGCTTCAAAGTATAATGTCTACGCAACACCAAGAAGTGTAAATACCATTGGTGGAATTGTAGCTGATGTAAACAATAACCTGCGTGAGGATGTAGAGATATATGTTTGTGAAGCGGGTGCACGTCAAAGTGGAGATATTTATGAGATTACCACTTTCTTAGAGCCACAAACTGTGGTAGTTGGGCGTGTTGGTGAAGCGCATATTGAGTACTTTGGAAATTTGGACAATATCATACGTACAAAACTGGAGATTATGCAATCCCCACGACTAGAGCGTGCTTTCATTCATACCTCTGTAACAGATGAACCACATGAAAAAGTAACTTTCTTTGGCAATGAGATAGAAGATGTCAATGCAACTCTTGAGGGAACTGATTTCAGATTGAGAATTGATGATGAAGTGTTAGAACTTCATACTGATATTCTTGGTGCTTTTCAAACGATGAATATTGCTGTGGCTGTTCATATTGCTAAAGTTTACGGCATGAGCAGTGATGCAATTAAAAAAGCAGTAAAAAATCTTACACCGGTTGAACATCGTCTGCAACTGATTAAAGCGGGTGGTAAAATAATTCTTGATGATGGATATAATGGTAACATTGATGGTATGCTTGAAGCAGTACGCCTCTGTTCTACGCATCAGGGGCGAAAAGTCATTGTGACACCTGGGCTTGTTGAGAGTAGTGATGCGCTTAATTTGAAGCTTATTGAAGCGATCAATGAAGTTTTTGATATTGTTATTGTAACAGGTGCGCTTAATGCTGAGCTCTTTATGAAAAACCTGAGAGTTCAAAATAAGATAATGTTGTCTGATAAAGCACTTTTAACTGAAGTCTTGGCAAACCAGACGCAAGCAGGTGATATTATTCTTTTTGCTAATGATGCACCGAATTTTATCTGATTTATTATTTATCACAGAAAATATTAAGCTTAGTTAGTCTACAATTAAAAATCTTAAGAAAATAAAGGTGTTAATATGAAAAAATTACTAGTTAGTTTAGCAGCAGTTGCTGCATTAAGTACAGCTGCATTTGCTACAGTAAATTCTCAAACAGGTTGTGGTCTTGGTTCAATGATTATTAAAGATGATTCATCTGCAATCATGCTTGCTCTTCAAGCAACAACAAATGGTACTTCAGGAAATCAAACTTTTGGTATTACTAGTGGTACATTAGGATGTAAAAAAACACAATTTGTTATGAATGAAAGAGCTCAAGAGTTCGTTGCATCAAATATGGACATCTTAGCAAAAGAGATTGCTGTTGGTCATGGTGAATCACTTGATGCTTTAGATGAGCTTTTAAAAGTTCAAGACAAAGTAGCTTTCAATGCAGCACTTCAAGCGAACTATAATAAAATTTATAGCAGCAAATCAGTTAAAATGGCTGATGTTTTAGATAATATCTCTACAACTGCTCTATAAGTTACTATCTCACGCAAAGCTTCTTGCGTGAGGACTTTTTCATCACAAGGTTTTTATTATCAAATTTCTTATAATTACTGTTTTTATACTTTTTAGCACACTCTCTTTTGCAGAGGTAACTGCTCAAAATTATAAAAACCAAGCAGAAAAACTCAAACTTTATAAAGAGCACTATTGGCATCTTTTACTCCATATGAATGGTGATGAGAGTGAGATAGATGATCCCAATTTCTTTTTTGCTAAAGATGGAAAGCATAATCCAGAGAGTGAACTCAATGCCACACTGGATGCTTTTTTCTCAGATGAAATTAAAGACGACAACTCAAGTATCTGTAAATTTCCGGCACGCTATGAGTGGTTAAAAAAAGAGCTTCATGGAGCTGATTTTCCAACAGCTGAGTGTAGGGAGTATGAGAAGATTTTAAAAAGAGTCGATCCGAAATCTACAACTCTTGTCTTCCCTGCAGCACATATAAACTCACCGGCTTCTATGTTTGGACATACTTTTTTACGTATTAACTCCTCTTACAATTCACGGTTGCTCTCGTATGCTATCAATTATGCAGCTGATGCAAATACAAAGACAGAAAATGGTGTTATATTTGCTATAAAAGGACTTACCGGAGGCTATTATGGTCTCTATTCACTTCTACCATATTATGAGAAGTTAAAAGAGTACAGAGATAGTGAACAGCGTGATATTTGGGAGTATGATCTTAATCTCACACAGGCTGAAACGATGCAGATGTTTCGTCATATTTGGGAGATGAATGGTACACACTCTTACTACTACTTTTTTACAGAAAACTGCTCATACAATATGCTTTGGCTCTTAGAAGTTGCACGACCATCTTTAGAACTTCGAAAACACTTTACCTATCAGGTGATTCCTCTTGAGACAGTTCATATTGCAAAAGCTGCAGGTTTGATTGATGCAGAACATTATAGACCTTCTAAAAGAAAGAAACTTTTAACCTATGAGAGAGTACTTGATGAAAAGTATGCTCATCTGCCTTTGGATCTTGTTGCTTCTAAAATAAGAGCTGAAGAAATTGTAAACAATGACACTATAAGTATTGATCAAAAGAGATATATCTTAGAGAGTGGTATTGAGTATTTAGAGTATCAATATAGTCGCTCAAAGATAAAAAAAGAGAACTATCTTGAGCTTTTTCATGAGATGACAACTGAGCGAGCCAAATTAGGTATTACAAAGCCTCTAGATATTAAAACGCCTCCAAATCCACTTGATGGACACAGAGCAGTACGAGCAGAAGTTGGAGTAGGAGCAAGAGATGGAGATTTTATATCTTTTTTAGGTATTCGTCCTGCCTATCATGACCTAGAAGATAGTGAGTATGGATTTTTACGAGGAACACAGATAGAGTTTTTAAATCTTTTAGCCTCAAAATCAACAAAAGAGACAAAAGTAGAAGAGGCGACGATCCTCTCTATTGTCTCCATTGCACAGCGAAGTCTCTTTTTTAAAAACTTTTCATGGAGAACAAAAATAGGGTGGGATAATGATTATTTAACAACAAATCCGACTTTTAGCTTTCGTGTAGGTGCAGGCTTTTCATGGGGGAATGATCTGGGCTTTTTCTATGTGATGGTAGATCCACTTTTGTATCAAAATAGTAGTTTTCATGCGGCTATAGGTGGCAGTGTAGGATTTAACATAGATAAGTATGAAAATTTTACAACAAATGTAGAGTTCACGCAGAGAGTTTATGATAGTGGTGATACACAGAAACTTATAGAAGCTTCAGAGGGTTTTAGAACATCACAAAACACGCAAATAATGCTAAAATACGATTATAAAGATAAAATAGTAGTTCAAAAGAAAAAAGATGAACAGACTTTTAGGCTTATGTTAAAGTACTATTTCTAAGGATAAAAGTGTGAAGTTAATTGATAACATTACAAAATATATAGCCTACTTAACAGCAGTTGTTTTGGCTATTTTAGTGCTTTTAGTTGTTTTTGATGCTACAGCGCGTTACCTTTTTTCAGAGGGTTCAACGGCGTTGCAAGAGTTGGAGTGGCACTTTTTTGATGTTGTGATCTTGTTAAGTATCGCTTATACTTTACGTAATAATGCACATGTTCGAGTCGATATATTTTATGAAAAGTTTTCACAAAGAACAAAAATATTGATCAATATTTTCTCTTTTATCTTCTTTGTTCTACCGCTCTCTTTTTTGATTATCTATATTGGTATACATTTTGTTGAGATGAGTTATCTACAACATGAGGCCTCTTCTGATCCGGGTGGATTGAAGTATCGTTGGATTGTTAAATCTTTGATGCCTTTGGCATTTATTCTTTTAGCACTGCAGGCATTTAAAGAGCTTGTGAGTGATATAAAAAGTTTGAGATCATTATGATAGCTCTTATTATGTTTGGTGCAGCCTTAGCACTTCTTCTTATTGGTGTTCCTGTCGCTTTTGCCTTTGGTGGTGTGGCGATGATATTTGCCTTTTTGATTCCTGATCTTGGGTTTGAAGTCTTTAATATCTTGCCATTTCGTATCTATGGAATTATGAGTAATACTACATTGATGGCAGTGCCTCTTTTTATCATGATGGGGCTTATCTTAGAAAAATCAGGAATGGCAGAGAGACTCCTACTCTCTATGAGTGCACTCTTTAAGGGTGTAAGAGGTGGACTTGGGGTAAGTGTTGTACTTGTTGGTGCGATTTTAGCTGCTTCTACTGGGATAGTATCAGCAAGTGTTGTTATGATGAGTGTTATTGCACTTCCATTAATGCTGCAAGCCGGTTATAACAAAGGTTTGGCTTCAGGTACGATTGCAGCGAGTGGAACACTTGGGCAGATCATTCCTCCCTCTATCATTTTAATAGTTTTGGGTGATGTTATGAGTGTGAGTGTTGGTGAGCTCTTTATGGGAGCGGTATTGCCGGGTTTACTTCTAGTTGGGCTCTATATTACATACATTTTAGTACGTGCATATTTTAACAAAGAGGATGCTCCAGCACTTGTAAGTGATGATAAAGTTACACTGTTTGATCTTCTAAAAGCTATTATTCCGCCACTGCTTTTAATGATGGCGGTTTTAGGAAGTATCTTTGCTGGGATTGCCTCTCCGACAGAGTCCGCTGCTTTTGGTGTTGTAGGTGGTGTAATTCTTTCAGCCTTTAATAAAACGCTTAATTTTGAGATGATAAAGTATGCACTCTTTGAGACGATGAAGCTCTCGGGAATGATTTTTATGATCTTAATCGGAGCGACTGCATTCTCTCTTGTCTTTAATGAGCTTGGTGGAACAGATCTGATACTTGACTTTTTCTCACACGATATTGGGAATGTTTGGGTATTCATCGGTGTCTCGATGTTGGCTATTTTTATTCTTGGCTTTTTTATTGA
>Ga0256828_1000184_pt1 | contig 42552 bp, 36 predicted proteins | sample CV88metaG_FD_185993 | JGI IMG/M metagenome (GOLD analysis project Ga0256828, IMG submission 185993) | Hydrothermal vent microbial communities from East Pacific Rise, Pacific Ocean - CV88 | ecosystem: Environmental > Aquatic > Marine > Hydrothermal vents | place: Pacific Ocean: East Pacific Rise...
TATTAAAAAAGTAGAAGATAAAAATGCTTCAGAAATAGTAGTTCCTGTAAAAAAAAAATATACTAAAGAGCTAAATAGTACTAAAATTATTAAAGTAATAGATAAAGATATTATAGAAGTAAATAATACAAAAAATATTATATTACCTATAATATCTAAAAGCATATTAGAAGATATAAAAATACCAAATATAGAAAAACTAGATAATAAAGAGAATGAACTTCAAAGAACTATAGAACAAAAAAATAAGGCTTTGACTTTAACTCAAATGAAAATAGAACAACTTGCAATGCAAAATCAAGAAATAAATAGTGAGTTAAAACAGAGTAATCAGAGAATTAATAAATTAGAAGAGAAATTAAATTATATTTTGTATAAAAATAATAGCCTCAAAGATAATATAATTAAGCTAAAAGAAGAGTTAATTGTTAATCGACATAAAAAAGAAAAGGTTTTAAATAAAAAAGCTTTAATAGAGTCTCAATTGGCAGTGGCATTGCAAAAAAATCAAATGTTAGAAACAAAATTAAAAAATAAAAAAAGAGAAAGAGAGCAACTTTTATCTAAAGTAAAAACTCCTCTTGAAAATCAAATTAATAATTTAGAAGCCAATTTAACACAACAAAAAAAAGAGATTAGCCAACTTTTAGACCAAAAAACTAAATTTGAACAAGAGATAAAAGGGCTAAAAAATACAATAACTATGTTAACAAAACAGAAAGAAAATGGCTTAAAACAACTCTCTGAATACAATAAAACTATACAACAACTTAAAACTCAACAAAAAAATTTAGAACAAAATTTATCATTGGAATTAAATAATAAAAATTCTCTTGTTAATCAAAAAAATAAATTAGAGAGTAAAATTTCACTACTTGAACAAAATATTACTTCTCAAAAAGAGGAAAAAGTTAAACTATTAGATAGAATTGATAAACTAAAAGCTACTGTTGTAAAAATGCTAAATATTGCACAAGAAAAAACTAAAGAGGCTTCAGTTGAATACAACTCTACTATAGAACAACTCAAAGAAAAACAAAAAAGTTTGGAAGAAAATTTATCTATAGAACTAAAAAAAGAACAAACTATTGCAAAAGAGAAAATCCAATTAGAAAATAGAGTAAAATCATTAGAAGAAAATCTATCAATAGAGTTAAAAAAAGCACAAAATATAAAAAAAGAAAAAGATGATTTGGAAAATAAAGTAAAATCATTAGAAGATAATATCTCAAAAGAGATAGAAAAAAAAAAGATTTTTATAAATCAAAAAACTAAATTTGAAAATAGAGTTAAATCGCTAGAACAAAACTTATCAAACTACAAAAATAAAATTCAAACTCTACAGACTCAAAAAGAGGCTGTAGAGAAAAAGTTATCTCAAGAGTTAAAAAAAGAAAAATCTATATTTACTGAAAAAACACAAATCGAAAATAAAGTAAAATCATTAGAACAAAATCTATTGGCTTATAAAAGTGAAAAAAATGGTTTAATGGATAAAATAAAACAACTCAAAGCTACTGTTGCAAAAATGCAATCGGACATAAAAGAGAAAACAGCTCAAATAACTAAAAAGTATAATCTAAAAGTTCAAGAACTAGAAAATAAAAATAAAACTATAAATAGTAATCTATCTAAAGAGTTAGAAAAAGAAAAAAAACTTATAGCTCAAAAAAATGATTTGGAAAATAAAATTAAATCATTAACAGAAGAGTTAGATAATAAAAATCAAAATAATAATGAATTAAAATTGCAAATATCAAATCTAAATAAAGAGCTAAAAGCTAAAGAGGATGAAATTGCTCAATTAAAAGAAGAACAAGAAAAGATTATTAAAAAAGCAAAAGCTAAACAAGAACTATTAAAAGTATTTTCTATAACTAATGTTCAGTTTAAAAATAATAGTACTGAATTAACAAAAGAGAGTAAAGCAAGATTAGATAATACAGCAGAAAAGATGAAAGAGTATAGTAATTTTAATTATGAAATTCAAGGTCATACAGATAATCGTGGAAATGAAGATTATAATATAAAATTAAGTACAAAAAGAGCAGAAGCTATCAAAGAGTATTTAATTGAAAAAGGTGTACCAGCAGAGATACTCACAACAAAAGGATTTGGCTCTTCTCAACCAATAGCAGACAATAATACAAAAGAGGGAAGAAGTAAAAATCGTAGAGTAATTTTTATAATTCACGAATAAAAAGGATAAATAAATTATGTTAAAAAAAGTAGCAACCATATTTACTATTTTATTAATATTTAGTGGTTGCACAAATAAAAACTTGGTTCCTCAAAAAAATCAAGAGAGTGCTTTTATTGTAATAAAAACCCCATCTATGCGATATGCTGATATGGGGTTTATATATAAGAGTGACTCTTTTATAAAAGTTGAGATATATAGTATGGGACAACCTATTATGAGTTTGGATATAAACGGTATGAATGTTTGTATGTCCACATTTAAATGTATGGAAAAAAAAGATTTTAATACAAAAATGTTATCTAGTAGTTATCCCGATACATTATTAGAAAATATTTTTAAATCTAAACCAATTTTTAATGGAAAAAATCTAATTAAAAATAAAAATGGATTTAGTCAAAAAATTATATCTAAAGAGTATAATATAGAATATTCTGTATATAACAATCAAACTAAATTTAAAGATATACAAAATAATATTTTAATTAAAATTAAAAAAGAGAAATAAATGGGTATATGGTATGTAAGGGAGTGTGAGCCTGTTAAAGCTTGTAAAACCAATTTATTTTAAAATAGCTTTTAGTCCATCCAGTCCACCTAGAGATATACTAACTCCTAAAGTTGAGTCTATATCACTATCTCTAGGATTAATTCTAATCATAAATCCATCTAACTCTCTTGTACTATATTCACTCTCTTCTCTAACTGTTGGAATATGTACTCCTGCACCTATCTCTATAATAGCTGTTTTATAGTTATGCTTTTTTATATTATCTTTGAATTGTTCTAGTTTTATAGATTGTTTATAGCTTCTGCTACTATTCCAACCCCAATCGCCAAACATTAAAATATTTGGTCTAGCCACAGCTCCACACTTTGGACAAGTTGGTATATTTTTGGCTTCAAATTTTTCCATATTTACATCTATTTTTATATCTTTGGCACTATATATTGGTATATCACAAACTGTGCATTGTAAATAATGAATAGAACCATGACACTCATATATCTTATCTTTATTAAATCCAGCCTTTTGAAACTGTCCATCAACATTTGAGGTAAATATAAAATAGTCCTTTTTAGTATGGACTAACTCTTTTAACATATTAAAGCCCTTGTGAGGAGGAGTAGAGCGATAGAGATTTAATCTATGCCCATAAAAAGCCCACGCTAGTTTTGGGTTTGTCTCAAACCATTGTGGATTTGCCATAGCACTAAAACTATAGCCCAAATCTTTTATAACAGGATACTCTCTCCAAAACCCCTCATTACCTCTAAAATCAGGCAGACCACTATCTACACCCATTCCAGCACCTGCTGTTATATAGATAGTATCGGCATTCTTTATATACTCTTTGGCATCTTTTAGACTATACATTTTAGCTAAGTACCTTATGTTTCTGATGATAAGACAAAATCTGACTCATCATATCTATTCTCTGCTCAAAGCTACTCTTTAAAGCTCTCTCTTTGATAGTATGGTCTCCATCTCCATATGGTCCAAATCCATCAAGTGTAGGAATACCACAAGATGCTACATGGTTAGCATCACTTACTCCACCTCTTTGTTCTGTTGGTATAGTTTGATTTGTTATCTCTTTTAGTTTTTCTATTAGTTTTTGCTGTTGTGGTGATGGCTCCATTACATCTCTTTGGATTAGACCATCTAGCTTTGATTTGGTTCCTTTTACAAATGATTTATTGGTAATATCATTTAATGCTTTTAAAACTCTATCTCTTTCACTATTGGTTTTGTATCTTATCTCTACTTTTAGTTCACACTTTGGACTTATAGTGTTGGCACCTATTCCACCTTTGATTTGTCCTACATTAACAGTTGTTCCTATATCTAAGTTAGTTAGTTTGGTTAGCTCTATTAGTTTATAACTAGCTTCTAAATTTGCATTAATCCCTTTTGTATAGCTAGTTCCTGCATGAGATGCTTTTCCTTCTATAGTTATAGTATAAGTTCCAACCCCTTTTCTACCTGTTACTACCTCTAGGTTAGCTCCACCAGCCTCAAAAACAAAACAGTAGTCATAGTTTTTGGCTATTTTTAGAGTTAGAAATTTTGAGTCATCACTTCCAGTTTCCTCATCACTTACTAATAAAAAGTCTATATTTTCTATCTTGCCATTTTGTTGATAGATATTTTTTAGAGCCTCTAGTGCTACTATATTGCCACCTTTCATATCACAAACTCCAGCTCCATATACCCACTCATTATCTTGACTAAACTCTTCAAACTCACCCTCTGGAAATACTGTATCGTTGTGTCCTAGTAGTAGTATTTTTTTGCCCTCAACTTTTGGAGATAAAAATAGTAGATGGTTACCAATAGAGGCTCTCTCATGAACTTCTGTTTTAAATCCTATCTCTTCAAGCCACTCTTGCATCTGTTTTCCTACTCTATCTACACCAGCTTTATTTTGTGTAAAGGAGTTGATTTTACAAATTTTTTCTAAATCATTTAAATATTTCATCTGTTATCTCTTTTTTGTATAATCTTAGCACTTTTGGATTGAGGGATGATTTAAACTATAAGGATTAAATTCCACATCTTCCACTACTGCAACCTCCACCTCTACTAATATGAAAAGTAGATATATATTTACACTCTCTGCACTCAAATGTAATCATCTTAGGACCACTACACCCTGTACTTCTTTGGTCTATAATCTCTATAGTTGGTTTGTTGCACTTTGGACAGATGCCTTGTTCTATTGCCATTAGTTGAGCTTTTTTCTCTTTCATAAAATATATATAGCTAACAATTAACCCAATACTTACAATAAGTAGAAAAAATAGTAGATAAAAACTCATCTCTTATACTCCTTTTATCTTAATATTATATTGTATCACATTTATAGAAAATAAGTTATTTAAATAACTCTTCAATAATCCTCTCTATTTTTAAAATCTCTTTATCTTTTAACTCTGAAAAATATTTTTCTTTTTTTCTCTTTGATAATTTTCCACTATTTTGTAAAATAAATGTAATAAGCATTTTTATCATATTATCAGGCATAGCTACAATCTCATTAATCTCATAACATGCTATATCAAAAGTTTTGATATATTTAATCTCATTGGGTAGAGTCTCTTTTATAGTTTTTTCTATAGTCTCATAGATAAATTCACAACTTTTGGTAATATCAAAAAAACGGTATAAGTCAGAAGTATCATTAACTACTCTTACATTTCCAGTTGAAGTTGCTTCCCATTTTATCATAGACATTAAAGGTTTGGTATGCTCTACTAAAATCTCTTTATATCTCTCTATCTCTTCTAAAATAACGCTTGATAGAGGAAATATTACCCCTTTAGGATAAAAGCCTCTCTTGGCTAATATATGATGAAGTAGATACCTATGAATTCGACCATTGCCATCTTGGAGTGGATGAATATAGACAAAAGAAAAAGCAATGATAACAGCATGAAGTACAGGGTCAATACTATTTTGAGTTAGCTCTTTATGAAGTGCTAACCAATCCTCCATTAGAGTCTCTAAATCTTTGCTTTTTGCTCCAATAAATTCAGGTAGTGGATAGTTTTCCCTATCCCTATCTCCTAAAAAAACTTCATCATCTCTTAGACCAATTTTTATAAATCTTGTATCCCCTATAAGAGTAGCATGAAGCCTTTGTATCTCTTTTAGTGAGAGTGGTATCTCTCCTGCTTGATTTATGATTTTTCCCCAATTTTCTATTCTATTTTTAGTAACTCTCTCTCCCTCTATCTCAAAAGATGCTTTGGAGTCTGCTAAAAGTAAAAAACTAGAAGCTCTTCTAAGAAGTGACTTTGAGGCTTGATTTATAATACTATTAATCTCTATAGAAAAGTTAGAAGAGATATAGTGTTGGAGTTTTTGAGTTTTTTGTATAATAGGACAAAATCTATTAGTTCCTAAAAGATTATTATTGATTTTATGCCGTTTTGATTTGATTGGATTATTTTTTGTAAAATATTTTTTTGCATCTAAGAGGTTAGTATATCTACCTGTGGGTAAATCATCTAATGGTAATTTTTCATCTAATAGAAACTCATAATAGAACCATATCTTTTTATTTATAGTTCGTTTGGGGTTAGTTTGAATATTTTTTATAAGTTCCTCTTTTGAAAAACTTTTTAGAATATATTTTAAAACTAATAAATCCAAGTTTTCATGTTTGATAGCAAACTCTAAATGGGAATAGGCAGACTCTTTTATTTTAAACTGTGCATCAAATAGTATCCAATCTCCTTTATTAATTCTCTGTGAAGTTAATCGTTTATTACTAATAGAGGATGGATTTTTAAGAGGTATAGTTAAACCTAGATATTTAATAAGCCATGAGAAACCTATTAAATTAGAGTTATCAGGTAAAAATTTATTTTGAAAGGTAGTAAACATTATATTTTTATCCATTTTTTAATGAGATTATTGTAATTTATTCGGGTTTTTTGTAATAAATAACTAATTTATTGTTTTTTTTGTTATTTTTAATACTATATTATAATAATATAAAATAAAAACTCATGTCTCATACTCCTTTAATTTTATTTCTAATCTCTTATAATCTTGACAATATTTTTCTACCTCTTGCCAAAAAGATTTTTGGTGATGTTTGTGTCTAATGTGAGATAGTTCATGAATTATTATATATTGTATCACATCTATAGGTAATTTTATAATATGAGAGTTAAAAGATAGTCTATTTTTAGATGAACAGCTACCCCATTGTCTTTTTGTTCTCCTGAAATTTATAGCTGTTGGCTCTACTGACATAATTTTTGCTTGTTTATCTATTATATTTGTAATTAGTTTTTTAGAAGCTATTTTATAAAAACTATCTATAGAATTTTGAAAAAGTTTTGTATCAAATATATTATAAAAAAGCTCAAATCCACTATCTTTTGAAAATTTTATTTGGATATTTTGTTTATTTGATTTTGTAAGTTTTATAGGATATATATTACCTAAATAGTATAGAGTATTCTCATTAGTTTCAAATGTTGGTATTTTTCCTTTTTTTAATTTTTGTTTTAGTTTTGAAGTCTCTATCCACTCTCGTTTATTATATAGTATTTCTGTTATCTCTTGTTTTGATACTCTTGCTGAAGATTTTATAATAATCTCACCTTTTTCATCTATTTTTATATGTATATATTTTAGTTTGGGATTAATAATATGTTTATATTCTGGTATTATTGGTTGTTCTATCATAAAGTATTGTAGCACTTTAATTGTTAAACAAATTATAATTTTTTTTCGATATTATAGCCACAACTTTATAATTTTTAATAGGAGATATAGTATATGAAACTTGAATGTTACCCATGCAAAGAGGGGCTATATGACCCCGAGTTTGAACATGATGCTTGTGGTGTTGGATTTGTAGCACATCTTAAAGGTGAAAAATCTCACAATATTGTGAGTAAAGGGCTTGAGCTATTGGCAAACTTAGAGCATAGAGGGGCTGTTGGTGCTGAAAAAAATGCTGGTGATGGTGCAGGTATCTTGACTCAAATGCCTGATAAATTTATGAGAAAAGTGGCAAAAGAGGCTGGAATTGATTTGCCTCCTTATGGCTCTTATGGTGTTGGTGTTGTTTTTATTCCTAAAGACCCTGATGCTTATAGTGAGACTCAAAGTATTGTTGAACAGTGTATAGTTGAACTTGGTCAAGAGTGTTTAGGATGGAGAAAAGTTCCAACTGATAATAGCTCACTAGGAGAGAGTGTAAAAGCAACAGAACCTATAATCAAACATGTATTTATAAAAAAAGCAGATGATATTGATAGTGATGCTTTTGAAAGAAAACTATTTGTTATAAGAAAATATGCCCAAAGTCAAGTTACAAACTCTCCTGTTAGAGGAACAGGTTACTTTTATATGCCATCTATGTCTCATAAAACTATTGTATATAAAGGTCAACTAATTACAGAGCAGTTACCTAAATATTTTCCTGATTTAAGTGACCCTGATTTTAGTTCAGCTATAGCTTTAGTTCATAGTAGGTTCTCAACCAATACATTCCCATCATGGTCACTAGCTCAACCATTTAGATATATAGCTCACAATGGAGAGATAAATACTCTACGGGGTAACATCAACTGGATGAGAGCTAGAGCTTCACTACTAAAATCCAAACTATTTACAAGTGATGAGCTAGATAAAATCTATCCATATCTAATCAATGAGAAAAAAGGTAGTGATAGTTCTGTTCTTGATAATGTAATAGAGTTACTAACTCTAGCTGGTCGTTCTCTACCTCATGTTATGAGTATGATGATACCAGAGGCTTGGAGAGATGATGAAATGACTCCAGAGAGAAGAGCATTTTATGAGTATCATGCTACATTTATGGAGCCTTGGGATGGACCTGCTTCTGTGGCATTTACTGATGGTAAGTTTGTTGGTGCTACTCTTGATAGAAATGGACTTAGACCATCAAGATACTCTCTAACAAAAGACAATCTACTAATTATGGCTTCAGAACAGGGTGCTTTGGAGTTTCCACCAGAGGATATTGTACTAAAAGGGAGACTCCAACCAGGTAAGATGTTTTTAGCAGACCTAGAAGAGGGTAGAATAATCTCTGATGAAGAGATAAAAGAGCAATTAGCTACTGAACATCCTTATAAAGAGTGGATAGAGAACCAAAAAATTAATCTTGATGATTTACCACTAAATAGAGAGGTAAAACAGCCAAATCATGAGACAGTACTACAGAGACAAAAGTGTTATGGTTATACTATAGAGGACCTCAAAACTGTAATAGCTCCTATGGCAAATGAGGGTCATGAGGCTATAGGTTCTATGGGTAATGATGCAGCGTTAGCTGTTTTATCTCATAAATCTATCAATCTATATAACTATTTTCATCAACTATTTGCTCAAGTTACAAACCCACCTATTGACCCAATTCGTGAAGAGATGGTAATGTCATTAACATCTTATATTGGTTCTCAAGGAAATCTATTTCAAGAGGTTGATGAGAAGAGAAACTTTATCAAACTATCATCTCCAATACTTACTAATATCCAATTAGAGAAACTAAGAGGCGTTAGTAGATTTAGTTTTAAATCAAAAACTATTCAAATACTATTTAATGCCAATAAAAAAGGCTCAATGCAAGAGAGATTAGAAGAGGTAAAACAAGAGGTTAGCAAAGCTGTAGAAGATGGATACTCTGTTATTATCCTATCTACTAGAGGAGTTAATGCTAGTTTAGCTCCTATTCCTACACTTTTAGCTACAAGTGCAGTTCATCAACATCTAATTGCAGAGGGAACTAGAACTAGCTGTGGACTTGTTATTGAAACAGCAGAGGCTAGAGAGGTTCATCATTTTGCTACTCTTATAGGTTATGGTGCAAATGCTATTAACCCATTTTTAGCATTTGAGACTATTGAGGATATGAGAGTTAGAAATCTAATTAGTTCAGACCTAACCCAAGAACAAGCAGAGACCAACTATATCAAAGCTATTGGTAAAGGAATTTATAAAATAATGTCCAAAATGGGTATATCAACTATCCGTTCATATACAGGGGCTCAGATATTTGAGGCTGTTGGACTTAGTAAGAGTTTAGTTGATGAGTACTTTACAGGTACACCATCAAGAATTGATGGAATTGATATAGATACACTTGAAGTTGAGACACTTCTTTGTCATGGGTTGGCATATCCAAACCGTATAGTTGAGTCCAATGACTTAGGTGTTGGTGGTCAATATGCTTTTAGACAAAGAGGTGAAAAACATCTACTTTCAGCAGAAAATATATTTTTGCTTCAACAAGCAACTAGAAAAGATAATTATAATATCTTTAAACAGTATGCAAAACTTGTTGATGAGCCAAATGAGGACTATATTACTCTAAGAGGACTGCTTGAGTTTAAAAATCAAAAACCAATACCAATAGATGAGGTTGAGCCTATTGAGTCTATTATGACTAGATTTGCAACAGGGGCTATGAGTTATGGTTCTATCTCAAAAGAGGCTCATGAGACTTTGGCTATTGCTATGAATAGTATAGGTGCAAAGAGTAATACAGGTGAAGGTGGAGAGGACTCTGCTCGTTTTGGAACAGAAAAAAACTCAAAAATCAAACAGGTAGCATCTGGAAGATTTGGTGTAACAGCAAACTATCTAGTAAATGCAGAAGAGTTACAGATTAAACTAGCTCAAGGTGCAAAACCAGGTGAAGGTGGTCAATTACCAGGACACAAGGTTGACAAAGTAATTGGAGCAACTAGACACTCAACTCCAGGTGTTGGACTTATATCACCACCACCACACCATGATATTTATAGTATTGAGGATTTAAAACAGCTCATCCATGACCTCAAAAACTCAAACAAATATGCAAGGATTAATACAAAACTAGTATCAGAAGTGGGAGTTGGAACAATCGCAGCTGGTGTTGCAAAAGCTCACTCTGATGTGGTTTTAATCTCTGGATTTGATGGTGGTACAGGAGCCTCTCCTCAGACATCTATCAAACATGCTGGGCTTCCTTGGGAGCTTGGACTTGCTGAGACTCATCAGACTTTGGTTAAAAATGGTCTAAGAGGTAGAATAGTAGTTCAAACAGATGGACAACTTAGAACTGGTAGAGATATAGCTATAGCTACACTTCTAGGAGCTGAGGAGTGGGGGATTGCTACTAGTGCATTAATAGTTGAGGGGTGTGTAATGATGAGAAAATGTCACCTCAATACATGTCCTGTTGGAATTGCTACTCAAGATAAAGAGCTTAGAAAAAAATATACTGGAAAACCTGAATATATTGTAAATTATGTAAAATTTTTAGCTACTCATCTTAGAGAAATTATGGCTGAATTAGGATTTAGAACAGTAAATGAAATGGTAGGACGAGTTGATAAGCTAAAAGCACGAGATGGAGTACAACACTGGAAAGCAAAACATTTACAACTTGACAAACTTTTATATAGAATGTATGTAAGAGAAGAGGATAATACATTTAAAAATATGGAACAAAACCATGGTATAGAAGAGGCATTAGATAATGAGCTAATAGAGAGCATGAGAGATGCTATAGAAAATGGTACTCCAACAAAAAAAGAGATAAGATTAAGAAATATCAACCGAACAGTAGGAACTATGCTTTCAGCTGAGATGACACGAAAGTATGGTGACAAAGGACTGCCAGAAGATACTATCTATATCAAAGCATTAGGAACAGCAGGTCAAAGTTTTGGAGCATTTGTTAATAGTGGAATTACTTTTGAGATAGAGGGTGATGCTAATGACTATTTTGGAAAAGGTCTTTGTGGTGGTAAACTAATACTATATCCACCAGCAGGTTCTAGCTTTGAAGCCAATAGTACAGTTATTGTTGGAAATGTATCATTTTATGGAGCTACTAGTGGAGAGGCTTATATCTATGGTATAGCAGGAGAGAGATTTTGTGTAAGAAACTCTGGAGCTAATGTAGTAGTAGCAGGAGTTGGTGACCATGGTTGTGAATATATGACAGGTGGTAGAGCTGTAATTTTAGGTGAGATTGGTAAAAACTTCGCTGCTGGTATGAGTGGAGGGATTGCTTATGTATATGATAAAAATGATACTCTATCAGGTCGTATTAATACAGAGATGGTTGATTTAGAGACTATAGAGGATGAAGATGAGGTTGAAGTTAAATCTATGATAGAGAACTATATTAAATATACAGGCTCAAAAGAGGCAAATGAGATTTTAGAAAATTGGGAACAAAATAGAGCCAAATTTATAAAAGTTATGCCAAGAGACTACAAAAGAGTTCTAGCAGAACAAAAAGAACAAATCGCAGAGGAGGTCTAAGATGGGAAAAGTAACAGGATTTAGAGAATTTAAGAGAAAAAACTTTACATTAGCACCAGTTGAGGAGAGGATAAAGCACTACAATGAGTTTATTACTCCTCTAAGCGATAAAGAGCTAGAAGAACAAGGTGCTAGATGTATGGATTGTGGTGTTCCATTTTGTCATAGTAACTATGGTTGTCCTGTAGGAAATACTATCCCACAGTTTAATGACCAAGTCTATAGAGGTGAATGGGAAGCGGCATTTAGAACACTAATGAGTACCAATAACTTTCCAGAGTTTACAGGTAGAATTTGCCCAGCTCCTTGTGAATATGCTTGTGTATTGGGTCTTAATGATACTGCTGTTGGGATTAAAAATATAGAATACTCTATTATAGAAAAAGCCTATAAAGAGGGTTGGATGAGACCTCAAATTCCTGCTGTTAGAACAGGTAAAAAGGTAGCTATAATAGGAAGTGGTCCTGCTGGAATGGCTGTAGCCAATCAACTAAATAAAGCAGGTCACGCTATAACAGTTTATGAAAAAGAGTCCAGAGTTGGTGGTTTAGTTAGATATGGTATTCCAAACTTTAAACTAGACAAAAAAAAGGTAGTCCAACGAAGAGTAAACCTAATGGAAGATGAGGGTGTTGAGTTTATTACCAATGCAAATGTAGGAAAAGATATCTCAATTAAAGAACTAAGAGATGAATATGATGCAGTAGTTATAACAATAGGTGCAGGAAAACCAAGAGATTTACCTATAGAAAATAGAGATGCAAATGGTATCTATTTTGCTATGGAGTTTTTGGCTCAAAATAATAGCAGAGTTGAGGGTGAAAAAATTCCAAAAGAGAAAGAGATACTAGCTACAGATAAAAAAGTAGTAGTAATAGGTGGTGGAGATACAGGAAGTGACTGTGTAGGAACATCTATTCGCCAAGGGGCTAAAAGTGTTACTCAAATAGAACTAATGCCAAAAGCTCCAGATAGTAGAACAGATGATATGCCATGGCCAACATATCCTAGAATATTCAAACTATCAACCTCTCAAGAAGAGGGTGCAAAGCTTGACTTTAATGTACTATCCAAATCATTTATCAAAGATGAAAATGGTAATGTAAAAGGTATTAACTGTATCTATATAGAGTGGGAAGGTAGAAGTTTCAAAGAGATAGAGGGAAGTGAATTTGTACTAGAAGCTGATTTAGTGCTTCTTGCTATGGGATTTCTAGGACCAAATCAAGATGATGTTATTGAAGAGTTAGGTTTAGAGACTGACAATAGAAGTAATATTAAAACCAATAATGGATTTGCAACTTCAGTTGATGGTGTATTTAGTGCAGGAGATAGTCGAAGAGGACAATCATTAGTAGTATGGGCTATTCATGAAGGTAGAGAGTGTGCTGTAGAAGTTGATGAGTATTTAACCAAACAAAAAAGTATGCTTAATAGAAAATCTAAATCTCTTTGTGAAATTTAAAAAAATACCATTTATTAATGGTATTTGGTGAATTTAGACTCATAAGTTTTATATCATAAACCAAAACAATAGAAGCGATAATTGCATTCATCATTTTCATATTGTGTGATAGATTGTACCCTTTGACCAATGCAGTAGCCAATTTTATAATCTCATCATTATGAGAAGTAGTAACCCATAGAAAAGTGCCAAAAGATGTTTTTGCACGGAGCAATATTAACTCATACAAAACGGTTTTGGAAATCAAAGAGCTGTTTAGAGAAAAGGTTGAGTTGACCTTTTTTGATAACCGTAATGGTAATGTTTATAACAATATAGAAATAGACTTCTTAAAAAGTCTAATAAGAAAAAATAAGGATTTTTATAAGACTTATGGGATGTGGCGAGTTTCTCGTTAGGGATTAGAATATAAAGATATTTTTGAGTTTTGCTTCTTAAAAGTGCTTTTTCTTTAGCTCTTAAAGTTTAAGAAAAATAACTTTTATTTGTAAAGTAAGCTGATAGTGTTATTAAAATGGTTTAGAATAATATTTTAGCTTTTGTAGGGGGAGGAAGTAAAAAATGAGAACTGAAGAAGAAATAGATTTTGATTTTGAAATTTTTTCTATATTTTACTCTATAGATAGAGAACTAGAATATGTTGAAAATACACTTGAATTTTTAAACCAATCACTAAACAGTAGATTTAAAAAATTAGAAGATGATTATAACAATAGTTACCATTCATTATATTTAGAAGATTACAAAAGTAATTTTTATGATAATTATCCAAATAAAAATTTACCAACAGAAATAATACTAAAAGATTTAAACTATGCACAGAAAGAAGAATATCAAATACATAATACAATTTCTAGGTATATTATCCAATCTATCTTAGTAAAGCAAGTGTCCATAATAGAAAAATTTTTAAAAAGATTTTATGAAAAAAATAAAACCATATTATGTATTAAGGAAGAAAAAAATTTTTCTGATATAAAAAAAACTATAAATGCTATCAAAAAAATTACAAAAATAAATCTCAAAGAGTTAAATAGAAATAACTGGTGTCAACTAAGAATAATGAATGAACTTAGAAATAGATTTGCTCATGGTTCTAATGAATTTACTATTAGTAAAGAAATTTTAAAAGATTTAAAAAAAGAGTTTGGTACTAATTTTATTAGTGAAATACAAAATAAAGGAAATAAATCCTTATGTAAAATAGAAAATGACTTTGAAACACTCATAAAGTTTAATAAAAATATGCGTAATTATATAAAAAAAATAGAAAATGAATTTAAAATAATTTCAAAATAATATTAATTTCATTAAAAAAATAAAAAACTAGTTAATCAGTTTACACTCATCTTTATAGTTATCAAAAATACTTTTATACTTTTCATTAACATACTGTAAAGAACAAGAATATAAGTGATTTTTATATAATATTGCTTTTATATATTGGTATATTTTAGTTTTATCCAATTGGAATTCTTTTAGTACATAAAAAGTATATGTTTGATTTTTGTTATTTTTAATAGACTTTAAAAAAGAGATAATGATAGGGAAAGAAATTTAAACTTCTTTTATCCTACTAATTTTTGGGAAAAATTATCATAAAAATCAAAAAGTGAAGTCTGTTTCAATACTTTAATAGGCTTTTGAATAGAATTATTATTCTCTAAAATTTGTATTTTTACTTGTTTTGCTATCTCCTCAACCATAGGAATAACAATAGAGTTTCCAATTCGATTATAGAGTTTAGCTTTTGAACCAATCAATTTAAAATCATCAGGAAATCCCATCAATCTATAACACTCCTTTATAGTAAGTTTCCTAACCTTACCTTGATGATATATATAATATCTTCCTGCCGATTCTTGTGATGATAGTGTGGGGTGTGTTCCCTCTGATGAATAAATTCGATTGGGCTGTTTATGAACGCGTGAGAGATGTTCTGTATTTTCTCTAACACCTTTGGTTCTCATATTTTTATTTCTATACCCTGCAAAGATTAAACCTGATGGTTGTCTTTTGGGATTTTCTATAAGTGTATATTCACTTTCATCTAAATACTCAAAATCATCACGCTCTTCTAAAATCTCTTTAATAGCAATAGGAGCTTTTTTTTCCAATTTAGAGAAATCAAACTCCACTCCATTTAAAGCCCCAATAATAATAGTTCGTTCTCTATTTTGAGGTACTCCAAAATCCTTAGCATTTAAAACTTGCCAATTGGTTGTATAGCCCAACTCTTGAAGAGCTGTTAAAACTACTTTGAGTGTATTTCCCTTATCATGACTTTTAAAGTGTTTTACATTTTCAAGTACTACTACTTTAGGCTTTTTCTCTTTTAAGATGCGTTCTATATCAAAAAACAGTGTTCCTCGTGTATCATTAAACCCTTTTTTTTCTCCTGCAATACTAAAAGGTTGACATGGAAAACCTGCCAACAGAATATCATGATTTGGTATATCTTTTTCATCTATTTGAGTAATATCACTATGAACCCTATCTCCATAATTTAAACCATACATCTCTTGGGCATGAGTATCAATTTCGGAGCTAAAAACACACTGACAACCATGTTTCTCAAAGCCACTTCTAAACCCACCAATTCCTGCAAATAAATCTATAAACTTATAACTCATTGTTCAACTCCTTGGTTAGTTCATTCCATACCTGTTTATGAATACTTTTTAGTTCTCTATCTTTGGAAATTAAATTTGAATATAGTTGATAAAACTCCTCTAAATTATCAATCAATCGCATATAATATTTGAGTGTATCAAGAACTCCATTGACTATAATTTGACATCCATGCTCTTGTTTAACCTCTTCAATTATCTTATAAACTGCTTCCTTATTAACTACTTCTTGATTGGATAAAATATAGTATCGTTGAGGATTAAATTTAACAATTTTCTCTTTAGCTATGCGTAAAATATTAGCATCAATAGATTTATCAAGTTTTATCTCAATCGCTTCAAAAAGCTTTTTGCCTTTAAAGAGTTCAATATCTCCTGCACTTTTAGAAGTTCTATCACTTGCCGTATGAGAACCTAACGCTTTTAGTTTACATTTTTGATAACGAGATATTTCTTTGATAAGCAATTGGTAAATGGCATAAAAAGCAAGTACAGGAAGTTTTGAGCCGTAAGATGTTTTATAGTCAAAACTAAACTGTTTATCTAAAATTTCAATAGTTCTATTGATTGTTAGTTTTTCAGGATTTGCTAGAGGAGTAATTGTAATTTTATTGGCTTTTTGTATCTCAATAATCAACTTAAAAAGCTCTACTAGAATATATTTTGGATTTATTTTGTTAACTTCAATATCATTAACCAACTCTAAAAAAGCTTTTTTAACAGATTTATTACTAATTTTTCCCTCATAATCTAAATTGTAAGGATAGGGTTGTTCAAGAGAACGCGTTAACCATCCACTCTCTGCCATTGATGGTAAATCTAGTCTTTTGAGTGTAGGAGTAATATATTTTGTGTCCATACTTCTACCTGAAAAACCACCTTTTATTTGTGTTTGGTGCTTTCGTATATCTTGCTTTGGATGAACTATTTTATAGATGGATAGTGTGACTAATACTGTGAAAACACCTTTTTGGTTGAAAGATTTTTGAGCTATGGTTTGGATGTTTTGAAGCGTTTTAGGGTTTAGTTTATTGATATAATCTTTTTGTTCTATTGCTTCGGTGTGTAACTCTTCTAGTATTTTACTGTAATCCATTTTTATCCTTAATTTTACTATTATATCATGTGTTTTTTTATTTTATTGGAAATATGTCAAATTGTCATATTTATAAATTTTATTTAATTCTTAATATCTCTTCAAAAGAATTTGAATTTTTAAAATATTGAATATTTTTTATAAATTTAAATTCAAATTTATCTATATTTTCAGGAATCAGAAACCTTTGTGATTTTAATTCTCCATTCTCTAAATGAGTTTCAATACTTGTTAATGTATTATTTTTTAAATCATATAAAATAGTTAAATTATTTGGGTTTTCTTCATGAATATTTATTGCTAGAGCAAAATAACTTTTATGATATTTATAATATCGACTAATATCATTTAAAAGTTTCTCAATTGCATAAAATTCTATTTTTAAAAACTCTAAAGCATTTATTTGTTTATCAAAAGTATATTTTTTATAAGTTTGAACATTTGGATTATCAGGTAATAATATTAATAAATTTTTATCTTTAAAATTGTCTATATATATTTTTTTAATTAAAAAGTTATTGTGTTCATTTATATCTCGATAATTTTTTATTTTAATACCATGCTCTTTCCAATATTTTTTTATTATTTTTTTTAAATATTCATTAATATTATGCTTATTTATTCTTTTATTAAAGTCACTCATACTATTAGGTAAACTAAGAGACTCTTTTTTTCCTATTATGTCAATAATTGAATTTTGCATAATTCTAATGGAAGAGATAATATTTGATATATTAATGAAAATTTCATACAATGAGGGAGTAATAATATTAATATTTTTTGAATTTTTATCTATTTTAGTACTTTTTTCAAATAAACTAAATTGTTTAACAGCTTCTTTAGCTAATTCATTATTTTTTTCAAAAGATAAAATTAATGATGTTATTTGAAAAGCAATATTATTGTGTGAATCATCTTCTTGATTTTTATTATACCAACTTGAATAATAAGAAAACAAACCTGCTCTATTAGCTAAATCTAATCTATATGACATAATAAAGTTCCTTAATATAATTTTTTAATCTCTATCAATATTATCATTAAAATTTTCCAAATTTACTTCTAAATCAGTAGCATTTATATAGTCAAGCTCATAAAGAGATATACTCAAAATCATATAACCTAACAAATAAAGATAAACACTAGAAAAGTAACTCTCTTTATTTTTAGTCTTACTATTAAGCCTAGAAGCAATTTTTCCATGTATTGTATTATTTCTTATTGCATACATTAAATTAAGTGTTATGAACTTAATATAGTCAAGATTATCTGTTAAATTTAAAGTAAAAAGCTCTGTTGCATTACTCTCAATATTAACTTGTCTTTTAATTAAAAGCTCTTTGATGGTTATTGCCAAACTATGAATAATTTTTCTACTTTTTTGTTCATCTTCTTTTTTTATATTTAGAGAAATATGTCCGTTATTATCTATTTTAGGATTAGTAATTTTTTCATAGGCACTTCCGTAAGTATCAATAATGGCATTGTAAATTTCTCGAAATTGTTTTCTGAAAGAAGTGAAAGAAGATGATATATATTTCGCATGTCTTTTTGTAGAATATTTTTTCTCTAAAACATAATTTTTTAAAAGATAATTTGAAATAAATTTAGTTAGTTTAAGTGGTATTTTACTTATATACTTTTTTAATAATAACTCAACAGTTATTTCATCATTAATCTTAGAATCAAAATTTTTTACTATCATAGAGTTAAGCATTTCTATTGCTATTCTATCACTCAGTCTTTTTTCTTCATTTGGTTTTTTTGTGATATATAGTTCATTGTAAGAACTATTAATAGATTTCCATAAAAAAGTAAATGCCATATCGGGTCTTTCAGGAAGACAATAATATGAATCTAGTAGATGAGTTTGAACAACATATGGAATATTTTCTTCTTGATTCCATTTTTCTGAAAATAGATAATGCAAATTTATTTTTTCAATATTAGCGTTAGAAGTAATTTCTAAGTGCTTATTTTTATCATAGTTTTTTAGTAAATCAATAGTATTCAAGTTATTCCCTTTATTAATTTAGTAATTATATCAAGATGAATTAAAAATTAAAGTTTTAACTTCTATCTTAAGCTCTCCTGATTACAAACTCCTCCCAAAAGAGGGAGCAAAAATAGAAGAGACAATGAACCAAACCAAAGGAGTTGTCTCCGTCCTAAAAACATAGGATATGGACAAAGTGGTCTATAACCTAGATATTGATGAAACAGAAGCGATGAACTACGGAGTCAACCGTTCCGATGTCACAGCCCAAATTCAGATGATGTTGCGTGGTGTTCCTATGGCAACTTTCCCTAAAGAGAACTCTATGGATTATACCGTCAGAGTTTGGCTACCACAAAACCAAATAGATGACTTTAGCACCATCTTAAACACCCTAATTGTAACCCCAAAAGGTAAAATCCCCCTAAAATAACCAAACCTCTCTTTCTCTCATTCACTTTGCACTAGAGCAGATAAAATTTGGAATGAATAAAAGAGATGTAATGCTAGAGTCCATCAAAATCCGAACCCGACCTGTGCTTATGACAGCCTTTGCTGTTTTGGTGGGTATGCTACCTGTGGCACAAGGTTCAGCCATTGGGTTAGAGAGACTTGCATCTCTTGGGGTTGTGGGGACTTTGATAACACTAATTTTTCTCAAAGAGAGTGCAAAGCACAAGATTCCTGTTGGGTTTGTTTGGTTGGTGGATGAGAGAGGGGTTATTGAAGAGGATTAGTTCTCTTCTCCTCTTGGTTCAATATACTCTTTATAAAAATCTTTTGCAGAGATAACATGAATATCTGAGAGTTTAAAATCCCTGACATTGTCGGTAATAATCAGTTCAGCATCTATCTTTTTAGCACAAAAATATTGAACAGCATCTTCAAAATCTTTAAATTTACTATCAAGGGAATTCTCGATAATTTGTTCATTAACAGAGACCAAATAGTTCTCTTTTTGTATGGTTCGTAACTCCTCTATAACCTGTTCTCTCTCAAGTGATTTTCTAATGATATAGTGAATATTGATAATAGATATATCGTTCAGATAGACTTCTACATCTACTCCTGCGAGGAAGCTAAAAACCTTTTTTGAAATCTCTTTATCTCGGTTAAGTATCGAGTTGAGATAGATATTGGTATCAATGTATATTCTTAGGCTCATAGTGAAAATTTCTCTTTTAGGTATCTCTCTTTTTCTAGCTCTATATTGATGTTATTTAATGGTTCTAATTTTTTGTTGAGTGAGTCCAACGCCTCTCTAACGCGTTTTCTCTTTTGGGGGTTGACCAATTTTAAATTTTTAAGTCGGCTATCTAAACTGTCGCCTGTTTGGTGAGTTGTGATTTGATTTTTTAAAAAGTTGACAAAGAGTGCTTTTATCTCATCAATATTTTTGTTTTGAATGAACCTAGCAACCTCTTGGTCATTGATATTAATAGTTCCAAGATTTAGGGTTACTTGCATGGTTGACTCCTTTGTTTATTTAAAGTATATCAGAAAGTTGTTGAAAGTGTGGTGGAAGGTTATTGGGTTGATTTAGTTCCTGTCTGCATTCCCACTTGGAAAGTGGGAATGAGTAAGAATAGATAAAATCATACAAAAAGCAACAGCCTTTAAATCGGTGGCATTTGCATTGAAATAAGACTGATTGCCCTCTTTTTAGCTCTATAAAGTAAAATTTAAAAAAATATCTTTCCCTTTAATTCTAATTTATCTATAAATTCTATTTCAAATTTTAAATTTATTCCTTGAATAATGGTATCAACCCCTTTTTCACTTTGGGATATGGTTTTAATAAGTTTATACTCCAATTTTATATTTTTATTAAATTCTATAGTTATATCTCTATTTGTATAACTATCTGATAGTATAAATAAGTTACTATTTATAATCTCTTTTGATTTAATTAGACTATTATTTAGCAATAAATTATTATAGTGAGCAAAATGTAAATTTAGTTCTAATATATAGATATTTTTTCCATTAAATAATATACTATTATTAAACTCAAAACCATTATCCAAAATATTATATTTTTTACTCAATCCATCTATACTAAATGTAGTATCTTTTAGAGTAAAAATTTTATTAGCAAAGCTTTTTATAACTCCTTTTTGATTTTTTATAGAGTCTATAAATGATACTCGCTCATAGTTATCAAAAAACAAATCCTCTTTTAATTCATCTGATATATTATAGTGCATATTATGAATAGTCTCTATATCACTATTTGTCTCTTTTGAAGGGTTTAAAATATCTTTGTGATAACTCTCTTCTCTTTTAGTTAATGTATTTTGAAAATTAAATCTATTTTTTCTATCATCAAACTCAATTAGAGTTGCACCTTTGGCTGAAAATCTTGCTATTATATTTTTGTTTTTTATTTTTAATTGAGGATAGCCTACTATCTCTATATCTTCAGTAGTTATACCATTTGGAGTAAAATCTTCACACTCTATTATATAGCTATAGGCATTATCTCTTAAATTGGGTAGATATATTCCACCAAATGCTCCATGCCAAAATACATCATTGGTTTGGGCTTTATATAGTGGCTCATTTTGTAACTTTTTAAACTCTAACATCCTTTTATGGATACGATTTGACTCACTATATTTAACAAAAAAATTTTTCCATTTTCCTCCTGCCCACTCATTCATCTCTATATATGAACTCTCTTGTAGATAGATAAGTCCTAGAGAGTTATTTTGATTATAAAACTCTTTGAAATGTATAGTCTCAACTTTATCTATAGCTTTTTGAACAAACTCTTTTAACCAATTTTGGGTATATACCCACTCATAGGTTTTTGGCCACAGTCCAAATTTTTCCAAATCATCAAAGATAATTGCAGTTGAATATTTTTTGACCTCATCTATAGAATCACTACTTTTTGCAAATGGAATTTTGTATCGGAGTTCTTTGTTTATAGGAAATAGTGAAACTCTATCTCCTCCACTCTCTGTTGTCCAAAATCCCTCTATTTTATTTTGGTTTGCTTTATAAATATGTTCATCATCTACAATTAGATACTCAATTCCACAACTTTTTAGACTCAAAATTATCTCATCACTCCAAACTCTCTCTGTTAACCATAATCCTTTTGGTGTTTGAGAAAAATTATTCTCTATAAAGTGGATTAATTTTTTTATCTGATTTATTTGAGACTCTCTATCAATTGAGCTTAATATTGGCTCATAGTATCCACCTGTAAAAAACTCAATATTACACTTTTGAATATTTGCAAAAACTTTTGGATAGTTATCTTTGATATATTTTAATATCCATCCACTAGAGTGTAGAGCAAATTTAAACTCTCTATACTCACTCATAATCTCAAAAAATGGAGCATAAGATAGCTCTATAGCCTTTTTTACAGCTACACCTAAATTATCAACAGGTTGGTGCATATGAACACCAAATAGTAATTTTGTCATTATATATTATCCTATTTTTATAGATTTTGGATTTTAGCATTATTGTTTTAAAAATACAAACTAAAAATAATTTATGTAATCGTTTTTAGTTATTATTAGTTATTATCCTTTTTTTATTAAAAGGATAATAGTTATGAAAATATGGATAGTTGTTGTACTTATATCATCCATTTTATTGTGTTCTGAATTTGATTATGGAAAAGGAACTTTTAGAATGAAAGGTGGTTTTTTGGGATTAACCAATCAAATTAGTACAGATATTGATAGTTTTAGTCTTGTTACTAGACATAATAATTTTTGGGGAAATATATTTTATGCTTATGATATTACATGGTATGATTCAAAAGCTCTTCGTTCTGCACAACAGACATATAATTATGGAGCTAATTATGTAAATAATTTTATTCCGTCACAATCTCCTATAAATGTACCTATAATGAAATATCGGATAAAAGGATTGGATGTAAATTTAAAATTGGGATATGATTTACTTCATAAAAGTCAAGATGATTTTTTAGGTTTAGGTGTACTTTTAGGGGTATCTATGCCGTGGATTGATAGTACTAAAGATAATGGCATAGCTAGAAATTCAGCTATGCCTAGTTTTGATTTTTATACAGAAAATATGGAAACATTTATAGATATAAATGATATGTTTAAAGATAGTAAAACTAAAATTATGAGTTATAAAATTGGACCTACAATAAATCTTCAAAAAACTATTATTTCAAATAAATTATCTGTTTATGCAACAGCTAGTTATGCTTATCAAACGGCTTATATTAAAAATAGTTATGCCCATAGTAAATTTACAGTCAATGGAACTTTTAGTGAATATAACTTAGGGTTATATTTTACTCCATTTACTGAAAAATATAAATGGGGTTGGATTACTCTTTCACCTCGTTTATATGCTACATTGGGGTATAGATATGCTAGTTGGGATTTGGATGAGATGGTTATAAATATTAGTGGGGTAGAGCTTAGTAGTGATATATTAAATCCTTTGGCTATGAAATTTGGTATGGATACATCTATAGGATATTTTGGAATTGGGTATTCTTTTTGATTATACAAACCAATTATCCCCAAAATCTTTATTTTTGTCTATAAATAATCCACCAAAACTAGGAACTATTTCACTACCAAAATCAAATTTGATATGAACTTTATCCTCTCTTATAACTTTTTTGGGAATAGATAGCTCTATTACACTATCAGTTTTAACTATTATGCCATTATTATTAGAGTAATCTTTTGTTAATTCTATTATTTCATTATACTCATCAAATAAAACAGTAAAACTATCTACAGACTCAATATCACCAAAAAATGCAAAATAGAAATTTTTTTTATCCATTCCAAAATATATCTTTTCTATTAACTTTTTTTTGTCCATAGTTGAGTATATCTTCTTCTCATCAATTATTCCTGCACCATACCATTCAAATATAGAACCAAATTGACCATTGATAATAGGAGTAATCTCATTTTTGGGTTCACTAATAAATGATTGAGTCTCCTCTTTGATAATTGGAATATATAGCTTTTGTGGTATAGGTTTGTTCATAAGAGTATATATATCTATAAGATGTTTTCGAAATAATTCATCAAACTCTTTGGCAAATTCCGTATAGTGTCCCTCTCCATACCACCAAAACCAATCACTACACTCTGCCAATAAAAACTTCTCATCTATTTTTGGATTTTGCACACCATTTTGTAGATAAGCTCTTTTGGTATCAAATAGATACTCCCATGCTAGATTTTTCTCACTATCTCCTACCCAAGTATTAAAATTTGCATATATCCAACTTCCAGCTACTAACCTATCCAAAGGTTTAGACTCTTTTGGTTTTATATCCTCAGCTTTTATCATTTTATCTTTTAATCTAAGATATAGTTCTTCTAAAAATCCATATCCACCATCTATATAAAACTCCCAAGCATTCTCTCCATCAACAATTATAGAGGTAATATCCTCACTACTATTTGAAAGTTTAGAAACAAAATCATTAACAGCTTTGTATTTATCCAAAAATCTATATTTAAACCCTATTAAATCACTTAATCCATGGTCTCTAAAAAATATTGCAATATTCTCTTTTTGATAAACTTTATGGTGATTACTCTCTCCACTTTTATGCAAAATAGCCTCATCGGTTGCTATATATTTTATACCTAGTTTATAATAAATCTTTAAACTCTCATTATCAACTGCACCCTCTGCTGGCCATAAACCTATTGGTTTTCTTCCAAAGGAGTCTTGATATATATTTTGAGCCTTTTTTATATGAATTATGGCATCTTCTTTTAGAGATATAGCATTTTTGGGAATAGTTGTAGAAGGATTTGCATATTTTGCATTGTTCATATCTAATAATAGTGGCAAAATTGGATGTGAATATGGAGTTGTAAATAGAGATATAATCCCTCTATCTAATAATTTTTTATAGTATGGCAAAATAGTTTTAATAAAATCAAATAGATGAGTTAATAGATACTCTTTATCTCTTTGGGTATATCTATTTTGATTTATAAAGCTTTCTAATTCATCTCTTAGATAACTACCACACCAAGATAGCATAAAAAGTACTTCAAGTTCTATAAATTCTTGGTTATTAAATACGCCTACTTTTATAAGTTCCAAAAATCTACTATTGATAGCTATATTTTGATTTGTAGTTTTAATTACTTTAAATAGATACTCTTTTTCTGTTTTATTTAAAGTATGAGGCTCTTTTATCCAAATAGATAAAAACTTATCTCTAAATGGCTCATTCTCATATATCTTTAGCTGTTCTATTAGAGTGGCTGTGATATTAAATGTGGCTTTTGTATTTGTCTTTTCTATTAGGTATGGCATATCAAAATAGTCTTTGATAGCATGTAAAAAAACCCAAGGCATCTCTATAATATTATCTTTTAGATATAAAGGCTGGTGCATATGCCAAAAGAAATGTATTTTCATTTTTTACTCTCTTTATTATATATTGTTAGTATTATAACCAAACTTGGGTATAATACTCCGTCGAACGAAGGTTGTTATTTAAATTTAGGATACCATAATGTTTATACCCACAACAAAAGCTGAACTTAAAAAATTAGGATGGAAACAGTTAGATGTTATATTAGTTAGTGGAGATACTTATATAGATACTCCTTATAATGGCATAGCTATTGTTGGTCAAATACTACTAGATGCTGGATACAAAGTAGGTGTAATAGCTCAACCTGATATAAATAGTGATATAGATATAACAAGGCTTGGTGAGCCTAAACTATTTTGGGGTGTTAGTGCTGGATTGGTTGATAGTATGGTAGCTAACTATACAGCTACTAAAAAATTTAGAAAAAGTGATGATTTTACTCCAAATGGGGTTAATAATCGTCGTCCTGATAGAGCTACTATTCAATATGTAAATCTTATTAGAAGATATTTTAAAAATACAGCACCATTTGTATTGGGTGGTATAGAGGCTAGTTTGAGAAGAGTAGCTCACTATGACTATTGGTCTAACAAAATACGAAAATCTATTCTATTTGATGCAAAGGCTGATGTATTGGTCTATGGTATGGCTGAAAAAACAGTTGTAGAGTTAGCTAATGCTTATAGAGATGGTAGAGATATAAAAGAGCTAAAAGGGATTTGCTATATATCTAAAACTAAAAGAGATGACTATATAGAGCTTCCTTCATTTGATGAGTGCAAAAGTGACAAAAGAGCATTTATAAACTCTTTTCATCAATTTTATAATAATAATGAACCCATAATCTCCAAAGGACTTTGTCAAAAACAAGATAGCAGATGGCTTATTCAAAATCCACCACAAGATTATATGACACAAGAAGAGATAGATTATGTCTATGACCTTAAATATGAACGAACCGTACATCCATATTATGCAAAACAAGGAGAAGTAAAAGCACTACAAACTATACAATTTTCGGTAACTACTCATCATGGTTGTTATGGAGAGTGTAACTTTTGTGCTATTTCAGTTCATCAAGGTAGAACAATTAGAAGTAGGAGTCAAAAATCTATTATTAATGAGGTACAAAGTTTTAAAAATCACAAAGATTTCAAAGGGATTATTAATGATATTGGTGGTGCTACTGCAAATATGTATGGATATGAGTGTAATAAGAAATTAAAAAAAGGTGTATGCACAGATATAGCATGTGCTAGTTCAACTGTATGTCCTGTATTGAAACCTGACCATAAACCTCAAATAGATATGTTAAAAGAGATACGAAAAATGCCACATGTCAAAAAAGCTTTTGTAAATAGTGGAATTAGATATGATTTGATAAATGAAGACAAGAGATATGGAGAGCAGTATCTTAAAACTTTGGTCGATTTTCATATTTCTGGACAGATGAAAGTAGCACCAGAACATACAGAGGATAAGGTTTTAAAACTTATGGGAAAACCAAATAAAGAGGCTCTAATAAATTTCAAGCAAAAATTTGAAAAACTAAATAAAAAATCTGGTAAAAAACAGTTTTTGACCTATTATCTAATAGCTGCACACCCTGGTAGTCAAATAAATGATATGCAAAGTCTAAAAAAATTTGCAAACAAAGAGTTAAAACTAAATCCAGAACAGGTACAGGTCTTTATTCCTACTCCATCAACATACTCTACTCTTATGTATTATACAGAGATGAACCCTTGGACTAGAAAACCAATTTTTGTAGAAAAAGACCAAAATAAAAAACAGCAACAAAAAGATATTGTTACTCAAAAGAGCCAAAATAAACGGAATAAATTAAATAGATTTTGACATTATATATTAAATTTTATTTATTTTGAAGTATTTTTGCTTTATACTGTTAAATAAAAGAAAAGGTGTTATGAAAATGTTTAAATCTATTTTAATTCCAATTATTTCAACCTCTGTGCTATTTGCAAGTTCAAATATTTCTTTGGCTGAAAAAGCAAAAATGAATGGTTTGCTTCCTATTCCACAAGATAAAAAAGAGCTATCAAAAGTGATTGACCCAAATAAGGTAATTACTCCAAAAAGAGTAGAACTCGGTAAAAAATTATATTTTGAGCCAAGATTATCAAAAAGTAGTCTTATCTCTTGTAATTGGTGTCATAATTTGGGATTGGGAGGAGTTGATGGTGTACCAAAAGCTATAGGTCACTTATGGTCTGGAAATCCTAGACATCTAAATTCTCCTACAGTTTATAATGCTGTTTTTGCAAAGAGACAATTTTGGGATGGTAGAAGTCCAAGCCTAGAAGACCAAGCAACTGGTCCAATTCAAGCAGGAGTAGAGATGGCAGCTTCACAAGAGCTTGTAGTCAAAAGAGTAAATTCTATTCCAGAGTATGTAAAGGAATTCAAAGAAGCTTACGGTAAAAATGTAAAAATTGATTTTAATAAAATAGCTTCTACTATAGCTATATTTGAGAGAGTTTTAGTTACTCCTTCTCGTTATGATGATTTTTTAAATGGAAAAGAAAATGCACTAAGCAAAAAAGAGAAAGAGGGATTAGAGCTGTTTATAGATAAAGGGTGTGTTACTTGTCATAAGGGTATAGCATTGGGTGGAGATATGCAACCTTTTGAGTTGAAAAACAAATATAAATATAGAACTACAGGTGGATTTAATGGTGATGCAAATAAAATGGTCAAAGTACCAACTTTGAGAAATATTACAGAAACAGCACCATATTTTCATAATGGTATGATATGGAACCTAAGAGATGCAATCAAAGAGATGAGTAAAGTACAAGTAGGATTTAAAGTAGAAAAAAATAAAAAACAAGATAAATTTGATATTGAGATACAACAGATAAAACTTACTGAGAGTGATATAGATAAAATTATGGCATTTTTTAACTCTCTTGAGGGTAGAAAACCAAAAATAGAGTATCCACAACTACCAAAGAGTACTCTAAAAACACCAAGACCTAATACAAAGTAGTTGATATTAATATTTTTTTGATATAATTCGCATCGAAAATTGTTGTCTCACCTAAAGAGTGTTGCAACGACCCCCATTTTGGGGAAGAGCGAAATGCTAGAGCAGGTTAGTTGCCTGACACAAAAACTATTATCAAAGGTACAAAAATGAAAAAAGGTATTCATCCTGAATATAAAGATTGTGAAGTAACATGTGCTTGTGGAAACAAGTTTCAAATTAGAAGTAATAAAGAGTCTATGACTATTGATATTTGTAATGAGTGTCATCCATTCTTTACTGGTTCTGAAAAAATTGTTGATGCTGCTGGTAGAGTTGACAAATTCAAGAAAAAATACAATCTTTAATCTATTTGTGGGGGAAGCCCCACTTTTAATATGCTACGATTTATCCCAACCCCTATTGGAAATCCCCAAGATATTACTATACGAGCTTTGAAAGAGTTTGAAAGAGCTACACTATTTTTATGTGAAGATACACGAGAAACAAAACGGTTACTTAATATATTATCTCAAAGATTTGATTTTAATATGCCTAATGCTGATTTTTTATCTTTTCATGAATATAATGGCAAAGAGAGATTAAAAGAGGTCTCTTTGAGATTAGTAGATGAAGATGTAGTATATGTAAGTGATGCAGGTATGCCTATTATATCAGACCCTGGTCAAATATTGGTAGAGTATTGTCAACAAAATAGTATAGAGTATGATATTTTAGCAGGTGCTAGTGCAGTAGTAACAGCATATGCTGCTAGTGGATTTATTGATAGTAGATTTACTTTTTGGGGATTTTTACCACATAAAGGCAAAGATAGAACTTCTCAACTTAATAAAATTATAAATAGTAATATAAATACTGTTTTATATGAAGCTCCTCATAGAATAGAAAAGCTTATACAAGAGATAACTGCTATAGATGAAAATAGAGAGATTTTCTTGGCAAAAGAGTTAACTAAAAAATTTCAACACTACTATCGAGGTGTTGCAAAAGATATTTTAAAAGAGTTTGAAACAGCAAATCTAAAAGGTGAATGGGTAGTAGTAATTAAAGCAAAACTTGAGGAAGAACAAGCATTATATATTGAAGATATTTTAGCCTTTGATATAGCTCCTAAAGTCAAAGCTAAACTATTATCTAAAATTACAGACAAAACAACTAAAGAGTGGTATCAAACTCTTATATCAAAGTAATCTCATATTAACATAAAAAATACAGCATTATTTTGATAAAATCCCTCTTATGATTATTTATGGAAAACGGGTCTGTCTATATGCACTAGAGTCGCATAAGGCACTTATAAAAACAGTTTACATCGCAAAAAAAGGTATTCTACCACAAAAACTTTATGACCAATACAAATCTCGTATAAAATTTTTAGAGAATAGATGGGCTCAAAGTATGGCAAAAGGTGGAAATCATCAAGGTATTCTAATTGAGATGGAGGATTTTTCTCAAGCAGATTTAGCCACAATAAAACAAGGTGATTTTATTTTAGTACTTGATGGTTTAACCGATAGTGGAAATATTGGAGCTATTATTAGAACAGCTTTTGCATTAGGAGTAGATGGGGTTATAGCCACAGGTGTAAAATCTCTAAATTTTGCCTCACTTATTAGAACTAGTAGTGGAGCATTATTTGATATGCCTTTTATTATTATACCCAATATATTAGATGTACTCAATGAGTTAAAGCAGGTTGATTTTAAACTATATGGTGCTTCAATGGATGGTACTTTTGTAAATAAATGTCAATTTAAACAAAAAAAGGTACTAGTTTTGGGTTCAGAAGGTGAGGGTATCTCAAAAAGAGCTAAATTTAAAATAGATGAGATGGTTTCAATAGAGATGAAAAGAGAGTTTGATTCACTCAATGTGAGTGTAGCAGCAGGAATTTTAATAGATAGGATGAGATATGCAGTTAAATGAGTTGATAGAAAAAGAGGGGTTAGAGGCTGTTAGTGAAAAAACAAATATATCAATTGACAACCTAAAGTGTTTATTAAATGAAGATTTTGAAAATCTTAATCGGGTTAAAGCTTTAGGTTTTTTGAGTATTTTGCAAAGAGAATATGGGTTAGAGGTAGATGCACTAGAAAATAGTATTAGAAATTATTTTGAAGAACATAGTCCTAATGGAGAAGAGTCCGTTTTAGTATCTATAGATAAATCAAATGAAAGTAGTGGATTTTTTAAATGGATTATTATTTTTGCATTTTTAGGAGGGATTTGGTATTTATATAATAGTGGAAAATTAGATAAATTACTAACAAAAAGTGGTGATATAAAAAAGAGTACTTTAAATGATAGTGATATTTTAAAAAGTAATATAAGTGAAGAGAAAGCCAAAAAAAGTGTAGTCATTAAAAAAGAAGAAAATGAGACCAAAGTTGAAATAAAAGCAACCATTCCTACAGATAAAATAGAAAATAAAATATTAGATAGTAATAAAACTGAAAATAATAAAACTGATAATAGCGACAAAGAGGTTATAAAAATAGAAGAACCAAAAGAAATAGGAAGCACAAAAGAGGAGAATAAGACTGTATTAATTAATAAAGATGCAGGTATAGAAGAGCCAGAGCAACCTAATGAAGTTATAGATAGTGATAGTAGTACAGATAATAACTCTAATATAGAACAAAATGAAGCAAATCAAACTATTACAAATATTACAATTAATCCAACTAGAGGTATGTTATGGTATGGATTTATTAATATAGATACAGGCAAGAAAAAAGAGTTTATGAAAAAAGAATCAACTCCATTTGAACTTAATGGTGGTCGTTGGATTTTGACAACTGGACATGGATTTTTGGATATTGTATCAGATGTAAAAACTATAGAAGTTTCTGATAGGGTTAGACACTATTTTTATATAGATAGCAAAGAGATAAAAGAGATAACAAGAGCAGAGTTTAAAAAACTCAATCATGGAAGGATGTGGTAAAACAGATGTTTGAAGAGATACAGTTTGAAAAAATAAATAGATTACCAAAATATATTTTTGCAGAGATTAATGACCTTAAAATGGAGGCGAGAAGAAGAGGAGAGGATATTATAGACTTTTCTATGGGTAATCCTGATAGTCGTACGCCTCAACCTATTATAGATAAACTATGTGAAACAGCCCAAAGAGACAAAACGCATGGATATAGTGCAAGTAAAGGGATTTATAAACTTCGTCTAGCTATGGCAAACTGGTACAAAAGAAAATATGGTGTAGAACTAGACCCAAATACAGAAGTAGTGGCTACTATGGGAAGCAAAGAGGGTTATGTTCATCTCGTTCAAGCTATCTCAAACCCAGGTGATGTAGCAATAGTTCCAGACCCAACATATCCAATTCATTCACAAGCATTTATATTAGCTGGTGCTAATGTAGAGAAGATGGAGTTAATATTTGATGAAGAGACATTTGAAGTTGATGAAGATAGATTTTTGGCAGATGTCACTCAAGCACTTGATAACTCCCTGCCAAAAGCAAAATTTTTGGTATTAAATTTTCCTCATAATCCAACAACAGCTACAGTTACACCTGAATTTTATCAGAGAATTGTAGCTTTGGCAAAAGAGAAGAGATTTTATATTATTTCGGATATTGCATATGCTGATATATCATTTGATGGATATAAAACACCATCTATTTTAGAGGTAGAGGGAGCAAAAGATGTAGCTGTTGAGGCATATACATTATCCAAATCATACAATATGGCAGGTTGGAGAGTTGGATTTGTTGTAGGGAATAAAAAGCTTATTGGTGCATTACAGAGTATAAAATCTTGGCTAGACTATGGTATGTTTACACCTATTCAAGTAGCTGCTACTGTAGCACTTGATGAGCATGGATATGTACCAGATGAACAGGTTGTTCCATTGTATAAAAAAAGAAGAGATGTTATGTTACAAGCATTTGAAAATGCTGGTTGGAAAATGAGTAAACCAAAAGCTAGTATGTTTATATGGGGGAAAATCCCTAAGATTTGTAGAGATATGGGTAGTCTGGAGTTTTCAAAAAGATTATTGGTTGAGGCAAAAGTGGCAGTGAGTCCTGGTATTGGTTTTGGAAAATATGGTGATGACTATGTAAGAATAGCTCTCATAGAAAATGAAAAAAGAATTAGACAGGCAGCTAGAAATATAAAAAAATTTTTAAAAAAAGTTGAATTGGAGCAAAAATAGTATGACAAAAATTGGAATCTTGGGTGTTGGAACAGTGGGGGCTAGTGTGGCTAATATTTTAGAGTCCAATGCAGATATTATTGAAGCTAGAGCTGGTAAAAAAATTATAGTCAAATCTGGAGTTGTAAAAAATCTATCAAAAGATAGAGGAGTAAATATCTCTTTATCTGATAACCCTTTAGATATAGTAGATGACCCAGAGATTGATATAGTAGTAGAACTTATGGGTGGAGTTGAAGAGCCTTTTGAGCTAGTCAAAAGAGCGTTAAAAAATGGTAAAGCAGTTGTTACAGCCAACAAGGCACTATTGGCTTATCACAGATATGAACTCCAAGAAATAGCTGGAGATTTACCCCTAATGTATGAAGCAAGTACAGCAGGGGGAATTCCTATTATTGGAGCATTGAGAAATGGTTTGACAGCTAATCATATAGAGTCTATTCAAGGTATTATGAATGGAACAACCAATTATATGTTAACCAAAATGATAAATGAGGGTGCAAAATATGATGAAATCCTAAAAGAGGCACAAGATTTAGGATATGCAGAAGCTGACCCAACATTTGATGTAGGTGGATTTGATGCTTCACACAAGCTTTTGATATTAGCTAGTATCGCTTATGGAATTGATGCAAAACCTGAAGATATTCTTATAGAGGGTATAGAGAATATTACTCAAACAGATGTAGCATTTGCAAAAGAGTTTGGATATGAGATTAAACTTTTAGGTATTGCTAAAAAGGTTGAAAATGGAGTAGAACTTAGAGTTCATTCAACTATGATACCACAATCTAGCATGATAGCTAAAGTTGACGGTGTAATGAATGCCGTATCTGTTATTGGTGATAAAGTTGGAGAGACTATGTATTATGGAGCAGGAGCAGGAGGTGATGCAACTGCTAGTGCTGTTATTGCTGATATTATAGATATAGTTAGAGGTAATAATGTTCCAATGTTAGGATACAAAAGAGGATTAGAGAGTGGATTTAAACTTTTACCTCAAGAAAAAATTACAACTAACTATTATCTTAGAATGGAAGTTGATGACCGTTCGGGAGTATTAGCTTCTATTACTAGAGAGCTTGAAAAATTTGATATATCTATAGAGTCTATGTTACAAAAACCACATAGAAATGATAATCGTGTAAAACTACTATTTACAACACATAAGTGTCAAGAAGAAAAAATCAAAAAGGCAATATTGGCATTGAAAAATTTAGACTGTATTTATGGAGATATAGCTATGATTAGGATTGAGAAATAAGGATAAAAAATGGCAAAAGAACACTATTTTGATATATCAGCCAAACTTGATATGATGGAGATGAAAAACGCTATAATTATGGCACAAAAAGAGGTTGCTACACGATTTGATTTTAAAGGTGTAGTAGCAAATATTGATTTGAATGAAAAAGCAAAAATACTTACTCTAAGCTCATCTTCTGAACAGAAAATTGATGCACTCAAAGATATACTTATATCTAAACTTATCAAACGAAACATAGCAGGAAAATCACTAGAAGAGGTCAAAACAGAGGGAATTAGTGGTGGAAATGTCAAGATAATCTATAAAATAGTAGATAGTATAGAAAAAGATGAAGCAAAACAGATAGTCAAAGCCATAAAAGCAATGAAATTAAAAGTCACACCATCTATCCAAGGTGATGAAGTTCGTGTATCGGGTAAAAAAATAGATGACCTACAAGCTGTAATGAAAGAGGTCAAAAAACTTGACCTAAAAGCACCTTTGGTTTTTGGAAATTTTAAATAATTATTAAATTTTTTGTCTTTGGAGTTTGGAGAAAGTAAGAGCTTTATTAATAAATTTTTAAAACCGTAATCCAACTACTGTAATATCATCAATTTGAATATTACAAGAGGTATAAGTATGAAATAGTTCAACAAGCTCTTTTTTTTGTTGAGGCATACTTTTGCAAGAGAGAGTTTTTATAAGCTCATAAAATTTACTTTTTCCCATTTTTTTTCCATTTTCTTTTTTTTGGTCATAGTAGCCATCAGTAGATATATAAAGTCTCATATCAGGTTGAATAGTTAGTGTATGTTCCTCATATTTTTGCTCTAATTTAGTTCGGATATATCCTACATTTTGTCGATTGGGTTTTATAATATTTAATTCATTTTTTTCTATAACTAAAAGAGGTATGTTTGCTCCTGAAAATATTATTTTATTGCTTTTTTTATTGATATAGATAATAGCTCCATCAAACCCTACATTGGATTTTGAGTCTCTATTTTGTTTTAAGATATTTTTGATATTTTTATTGAAAAATTCTAAAATTTTTGCAGGATTTGGTTGTAAAATCCCTATTTTAATATCTGAAATCATCTGAGTCTGTATAGCTTTTACTAAAAAGGTTACAAATGCACCTGAAACTCCATGTCCTGCTCCATCTATTACCATAATCAAAAGTTCATCTTTAGAGAGTTTATCAATAAAATAAATATCTCCTCCTACTATATCTTTTGGTTTCCAAAAAATAAAATTATCTTTTGTAAATTCACTTAATATATCACTATTAGGTAAAATAGTTTGTTGTATTAATGATGCGTGATTTAGAGATTTAAGAATTTCTTGATTTGCTTTTTCAAGCTTTTGAGTACGCTCTTGGACTATCTTTTCTAAGTTTTTGTTTAACTCATTGAGTTCATGAGTTCTTTTGGCAACAAGTTGTTTTAGTTTTCTATTAATAAAAAGAATTATTAATAAAATAACTAAAGATATAGCAACAATACTTAGTATTAATTTCCAATTTATTCTGGATTCAGGAAGTGCTAATAACCATCGTCTTTTTAGTCTCATAATCTCTTTATCAGAGATAGTCAATAATCCTTTATTTAGAATATCTATTGCTTCAGGATACTCTTTTCGTACAGCAAAATAGAGGTCAATCTTTTGAGGTAAAATAAAAGCACTATCAAGCATAGGAAGTCCATTTTGAAAAAGTGTATGAAAAACACTCTCTACTCCAAAAGTGGCATCAGCTTTTTTATAATGGACAGCTTTGACGGTATCAAGTGTACTATCACACCATAAAATTTTTGTTGAAGGTGGAAATTTTTTTGCTAGTTTACTATGAAGAAGATTAGCTGATTGTAGAGCAACTGTTTTATTGGCAAGAGTTTGAAAGGAATTAATCCCCAAAGGGTTTCCTTCTGGAACAAAAAGAATAATTTCACTTGAGGTATAAGGGATAGAAAAATTAAGATACTCCTCTCTATCTTTAGTTTTGATAATTGCACTTAGTCCATCTATCTTTTTGGCTTTAACCTCTTTGCTAATTTCACTAAAATTGCCTGTCTTTTCTATAAAATTAGCCCCTGTGATATGATTAATCAGATTTAGAATATCAATATCAAATCCAACAACTTTACCATCTTTTTGGGTAATAGAGTAGGGTTCCCAAGTATCTCCAGTTCCTAAAATAATCTGTGGATGTGCTTTAATAAACTCTTGTTCTTTTTGGGTGAGATTTATTTTAGCAGATAGCAAAAGAGTAGATATTAAAAATATAGATAAAAATTTCATTTAAAAGCTATCTCCATAGTAAATATATATTCTTTATTATTTATGGGTTGAAAATCTATCTTTATAGCAGAGATACTACTTATAAAAACTCTAATTAATCCTACTCCTGCTCCTTTTTGATGGTAATCTCTTTTTGAGCGTATTCTCTCTTTTAATAGATTATGTAACTCACTTTTATTTAGTTCTTTTAACTCATTGAGTTTTTTTTCAAGTATCTCCTTTTGTTTATGATTAATAGGATTTGAAGAGATTATTTTATATAGCTCAATCTCTTTTCTAATTAAAGAAAAACTTCCATAACCTTTTCTTTTTTTTTCTTTTAAATCATAATAGATATTTGAATAGTTAATAATATTTTGCATTAATTCTATAGTTACTTGAATAATAATTTTAATACGATTGATAGGTAAGTTCTCTTTTAACTCTTTTTTAATTTTGGAAAGTGCATTAATAATACTCTTTTCATCAAAAAATTCATTATTTATTGTATATATTATTATATGGGACATCACACTATATTCTATTTTCACCTATAGCATTAAATGTTAGCATCTCAAACTCTTCTGCAAAATAATCAAAATCATCTCTCCAATCAATATCATCTTTGTCATAGTGCCAATTTATAATTAATTTTGTTTTATCTCTATTTTCTTGAAAAATATCAAATATCTCAAATAGAACCTGCACTGTTGAAGAGTTAAAATAGAAAAGATTTAAATCAATAGTTGTTATCTTTTGAGGTTTATCAAAATATTCATATAACCAAGCCAAAATAGGCTGATAAAAATCAAAAGTATTTTCAGGATAGGACTCTCCTGCTATTTTGATTTTTCCTTTTGTAGGGTCTAATATAACTGTAGGAGAGTTTTGAGAAGCCTCTATCTTAATACTATTCACTCTTTATATCCTTTGGTAAAATCAGCTTTATCTCCAATCCATTTTTTATATTGGTAATGAACATCTGTCCACCAAATGAGTTTTTGATAATCATGTCACACATATAAAGCCCCAAACCTGTTCCTTTATCCCTCTCTTTGGTTGTAAAATAGGGTTCACATATCTGCTCTAAAAGATTATGTTCTATTTGACCTGCATTATTTTGAAAAGTTATAATAACATCTATTGGGTTATCTTTTATTGTTATTGAGACTTTTCTATTTTTTATTTGATTTTCAATAAAAGCATCTTTTGCATTATTTAATATATTCAAAAAAACCTGTATTAACTCATTAGGATAGGAGTAGAGTCTAATATTATTATTACAATGAATTTCTAGTTCAATTTTATCTGTTTTATAACTATCATTAATAAAAATCAAAGTATCATCAAAAAGCCTACACAAAGAGAATACCTCTCTTTGTCTATTTGGTTTTAAGAAGTTTTGAAAATCATTAATTGTTTGGCTCATACTTTGGACTAAAAAGTTTGTCTCTTTTTCAAACTCTTGCATCTTTTTATCGGTTAAATTACCCTCTTCATAATCTAAAATATGTATCATAATAGAACTATTGAGCAGATGAAGAGGTTGTCTCCATTGATGGGCAATATGAGCAATCATCTCTCCCATAATGGCTTGTTTTGATTGTTGTATTAAAAGTTCTTGTTGCACTCTATTTTGCTCCATTTCTATTTTGATTTTCTCTTCAAGATGAAATTTATATTGATTTAATTCTTTGTTTAGTTTAAGTAAATTTGCCTCTTGTCGGTCACTTCTTTGAATAAGTTTTCTGCTTCTGCGAGTAAGTTTTTTATAAATTTCAGAGAGTTCTTCTTTTACTGCAACAGAACCCTCTAATTGATTTAAAAGTGATGTTATTTTATCTAATATTTTTTTATCTGTATAAATCATATTTGCTTCTTTTTTATATTTTAATATTTTTTATTAAATAAAATAGTACCAAATGAGTGTTAAAGCTTATCAATAAACTCTTTTAACACTCTAAAATACTACTCTTGGTTTAGCCAAAAAATATCACTATTTTTGTGCAATTTTTTAATCTATATTTCTAACGAATATATCTCTTCAGGTAGAGAACACCCATCATCAAATTCACATGATGCCTCTATAGCTTTTTTGGCAATTTCAATTAATGGCATATCACTATTATATAGAGCATAAATTACACCTAAAGCATACTCTTGACCTGAACCTATTGCCCAATAGTCTCTAAACTCTGTAACTTCTCTAAGAGTATCTATCTCAAATATGCCATTTTTATTAACAATAATAGCATTGATTTGATTTGAATCAGCAGGAACATTTCCACTCTCATCATCACTAATAAAATACTCTTTGGTTAAAATAGGCTGTATTTTGAGCAGTGATTCAAATATATTCTCTTGTGTACTAAAATCAAATCTATTTTTATTTTTCTGTTTTTTTAATAGCAGATGAGAAAAAGCTTGAATAGGAGCATTCCACCCTGCAAATCCCATATAGGTACTGTTTTTTAGTGATATAATTTTAGAGCAGTTAACTATATGTTTGGCTGTTAATTTCATAGAACCAAAACTATTTTGGGTATCAGCACCAATTACAATCTCATTTTTTCGTTTAATAGCAATAACAATTGACATAATAAATCCTTTGGTAAATTTTTGACAATAAAATATTTAAGCGTTTTTAAAAATTAGAAAGAAAAAGAGAAGAAAAGGTTACTTTGTACCAAAAAATGATAAGTTCATTATTTAATCCTATATAAAATATATCTAATTATAACACATTTTAGTTAAAAAAATTATTTTAAATAATCTTTTTCTTTTCTATCTTATACTTTACTCGTTTGTATAATTGTCTTTTTAGGGTTTTCAACTTTATGATAATAACATGCTAATTTATTATTACCACTTTCAATATAATATGGATTTTCTAGATTTGAATATCTAGGATAAAAATATTTATTTGATACTGCTTTGCTATTTAATAGTATTTCCATTGTTATTTCCTACAAAAATTTTTTTCTGCCTATTCTGTTATTGTAGCCATATCATCTCTCTTTTTAACCCCACCTCATCAAGCACTCCTAGTTTATCAAACTCAATATTTTTCTCATTATAGAGTGAAACCAATTTTTTACTAAGCTTTGTACTATAACCCAACTGCTCCTCAAAAGCTTTGGTAGCTTTGATATATTTTGGGAAATAGACTTGAAAGCGTTTGATGGTCTCTCTTAGTAGGCTTTTGGCTTTTTGGGGGGGTAGTTTGAGTACCTCTGCCATCTGTAGATACTCTTTATATCTTAGTTTTCTCTTTTTTGGGTTCTTGTAATCAAATCCAATACCAAAATCATCACTCTTTCTACCCTCATAGATATAGGTGCTAATAATATCATATAGAGGAGCCAACTCCCAAGTTTTTTTGCCTGATTCAATCAGACCAATATTTTTGGCGTGTAAATCTCCATGTTTTATAAGTGAGGAGTAAATCATAAAGATATAGAGATGTTCTCTGCTCTTTTGATTACGCACAATAGAGACAAACTTTTGTAAAATTGAGATAATACTAATATCATACTTCTCATCACTCTCAATATCAAGCTGTTGGGCAAAATCATATTGGTTATACTTATAACCCTTATAACGGTCATATCGTTTGGTCAAAAAGTAAAAATCTCTATTCTCTCCTAAAAGTACAGCCGAAAAAGGGACATCAAGTTTTAGCTCATTTTTGGCAAAACTCATAAATAGATGTTCATTTAGTGCTAAATAGGGGGTATTTTTGATGCGTCTATCACTCGCATAGGGTTTAAGCAGATAGTGTGCCAACTCCCCTTTTGCTCTATTGGCACGAACAATTGATTTTGTTTTATGGTCAATATTGACATCTAACTTATGCTGATACCCACTCAATGAAGAGTAGAGTTCTCTATTTTTTGATGCCCCTTTGAGTGATTCTAATGATATATCTACACGATAATTAAGCAAATTTACATAACTGTTCTCATCTAATATTATAGATTTGACCTGTTTCCAATTTGGTATCTTTTGAATTTCATTTTCAGATTTTTGCACAAAAGAGGTCAAACGGACAAAATCTAAATTTCCATGCGTATTATCTAGCTCCAACAAAAGCTCTATAGGGTTCAAAATCTTTCCATCTTTGAGTAACAATCTCTCTCTACGAGTATTTTCAGGTATCAAATTTTCAAAAAGTGTAAAAAGAGCATAAGAGCGATTGATAGGCTCTGGAAGTGAGGGAAATCGCTCTCCTTTAAAATCCAAATTGTACCCAAATTGATACCCTTTGGCATAACTAAATGAGAGTGTGCCTACCTGTTTACCATTTTGCAATACCATTACTACAATAGGCTCTTCATCTATGGCATAGTTGCGTTGATAATATCGTCTATTGGTAGCCCCAATAGCCACAATCAACCCCTCTTTTGCTAATTCCACAAGATAATTTCGTAGCGTTCTCTCTGTTAAATTGGTATATTCTCTAAGCTCTTTGACAGTAAGTTTTTCATAAGCCTCAAAGAGTCGTTTTATCTCTTCTAGTTTTACTCTTTTTTTCATTTTTTCTCTTTTAACTTCGGTAAATATAGGTAAACTTCGGAAAATTTGTATCTGTTTTAAGTATTATATTATTTTTATGGGCTTTTTTTACTTATTGTTGATAAGAAATATTTTTTTTAGTTCCCAAATACTCAGGCACAACCTCATAACGCTCAAACTTCATCTCAAAACTCGCTTGACCATTGGTTAGCTCATAGAGTTCATTATTATAATCTACTATTTCAGCCAAAGGCACATACATATCTCCAAGATTATGCTCATCTCCTCCTCTACCACATGCAATGCCTCTTCTTTTGGTTATATCAGCCAAGATTATTTCTCTAAATTTTTCATCTGCTTTAATATTTAGCTTCATAATCGGCTCTAATTTTATTAATTTGGATTTTTGTAATAGCTCTTTGGTGGCTTGGTATCCTGCTAATCTAAATACTTCTGTATTGGATGCTATATTATCATAACTTCCACCATTAAGTATTGCTTCTATATCGACTATGGGAAAACCATTACCAATACCCTCATGCAACGCCTCTTTTATCCCTTGATTAATAGAGTCTATAAACTCTTTTGGAAGAGTTTTTTTTTTGATTTTATCTACAAATTTATAGCCATCTCCTCGTTTTTGAGGTTTGAGTTTGATAACAATATGAGCAAATTTTTCTCTTTTTTTATGTTTGGAGTATTGTTCGTAGATATACTCTTTTTCTATTGCCTCTTTGAGGGTATAAAAATAAGCAACTTTGGGTTTATCTGCGATAATATCTAATCTAAAATCAATCTGTAATTTTTCAATTAAATAATTAAGTTGAACAACACTTTTTCCATATAAAAGTATCGCATCATTAAGAGATTTACCATAAATTATTTTGCATGATGGGTTATATTGAATTAAGTTATTTAATACAGATTTTATATGCTCCTCATTACCTTTAATTAAAAATCTAACCATAAAATTCATATTGGGATTTTGTTTTAACTCTAAAGTAACTCTGTGCATGGGGTCACACAAAGTATCGCCTATTTGCACTTCTTTTAAATCTGTAATATAGCCTATCTCTCCTGTAAAAAGATCTCTAACCTCTTCTCTGCTTATCGGCTTATGTTTTACTATGCGTCCAATACTCTCTTTTCTACTATTATAAATTATACCTTTTTGAGAGATAACTTTCCCTCTATAGACACGAACTATTGTTAATTTTCCTACAAACGGGTCTGAAGTAATAGCTACAACCAACCCAACAAAAGCTCCATCTTCTCTTGGTTTAATAGTAACCTCTCTACCACTCTTTAGCTCTTTAGCTTTTTTAAAAGGAGCATCCAAAGGAGAAGGTAGATAGTTTACAATTGCATCAAGTAGTTCTCTTACACCAATATTCAAAGAGAGACAACCTATCACCACAGGAGCAACTGCCATTGAGATGGTCGCTACTCTAATAGCTTGGGTAATCTCCTCTGTTGTTATCTCCTCATCTTCTAAGAATTTTGCCATAAGATTTTCATTGCCATCAACCTCTGCAATCTGCTCTAACATCTTTTGACGATACTCTAAGGCTTGTTGTATTAGTTTTGGACGAATTTTTTGTATCTTTGGGTTATTGGCTCGATACTCAAAAGAGTCTTCTGAAAATTTCTCCCAAATAAGCTCTCTCATTGTAACCAAATCAATAATACCCTCAAAACTATCAGCTTGATAAATTGGTAGCTGTATAACCAAAGGTTTAATAGGTAGTCTCTCTTGCATA
>Ga0256828_1000185_pt1 | contig 42337 bp, 53 predicted proteins | sample CV88metaG_FD_185993 | JGI IMG/M metagenome (GOLD analysis project Ga0256828, IMG submission 185993) | Hydrothermal vent microbial communities from East Pacific Rise, Pacific Ocean - CV88 | ecosystem: Environmental > Aquatic > Marine > Hydrothermal vents | place: Pacific Ocean: East Pacific Rise...
TTAGATGAGATAATCTCTTTGTTTTGATAGAATAATTATATCATTTAATTTCTTAATATTTAATTAAATTGAATTAAAATTATTTAGTGATAATCTTCTATAAAATAATATCTAATTATCATCTAAATTTTATAAGATTTTATCATCTAAACTTTGTTATTTATATAATATCTCTTCTATAAATGATTTTATATCTATTATAATATATTTATATCAATAAAGAAAATAATCTCTTCTACCTATCTCAAAATGATTATTATGATATTTAAGATAATATTAATAATTCTTTAAATACCATAATATAGATTAGAATATCATTAATTAATTAAATTAAATAGATTTATTAAATAATCTATAAGAATAAAGATATATCATAATATAGATTAGAATCTCATTAATTAATTAAATTAAATAGAATCTATAAGAATTTTGTAAGAATATATTGGCTATCATAATATAGATTAGAATCTCATTAATTAATTAAATTAAATAGAATCTATAAGAATTTTGTAAGAATTTTATTTGATTTTGATAATTATTATCATTTTGGTTTGGTGATTTTGATAATCATTTTGGTTCGGAGGCCCCTAGGTCCAATGCGAATCAATAAAGATTATCATATATCCCTCCCAAGTACCGAACAAATTTTTCAAACCTTTATTCAATTCAATTAAATTACAAGAGTACCGAACAAATTTTTCAAACCTTTATTCAATTCAATTAAATTACCAAGTACCGAACAAATTTTTCAAACCTTTATTCAATTAAATTACAAGAGTACCGAACAAATTTTTCAAACCTTTATTCAATTCAATTAAATTACAAGAGTACCGAACAAATTTTTCAAACATTTATTCAATTACACAATACTACAAGTAATTCCCAAGTACCTAACAAATTCCACTTATTTATCACATTCAACATAATTTAAGAAAATTTAAGATAAAATACAAAATTACAACAATTTTAAATAAAGGCACAACACAAATGACCAAAATACTTTTACAGAGCTATAAAAACGAATACCAAACTACACCAATTTCAATAGAGGACCTTTGCATAAAATATAGTTTAGATATTGAAGAGCTAAAGTCCAAAACAGATATAGATAAATGGGAAAAACTATATACACCTCCAGAAACTATAAATGAGGCGGAAGCCGAGGAACACCTAGATATAATAGTTCTTCCGGAAAACAAACTAGACAAATCTGAAACTAAAATACTAACAACTAAGGAAGAGATATTAGAGGATATAGATGAGTTTAAAAAGAAAGCAGTTAAAGAGTGTCTAAGGTTTATAAAGGATGATGCTAGATATGCTGAAGTCAAGGAGTTTAAGGATATGGTAGCTATAGTTGACTCAATAGAGAAATCATATAAAAATTCTGATACTAATGAAGGTACAACAATAAATGTTCTTATACAAAATTTAACTCAAAAGTTTAAGGATACTCCAGATGATTGTTAATAATATAGATTTGTCCAATGAGGAAATAATACAAAAGCTTACATCGAAACTATGGAGGCTGAACAACTTATATACAATTGAGGATAAAAACGGAACAAAACAAATTATGAAGCTTAATCCTAGCCAACTAAAAGTCCTTAAGAAATTTAAACACACTCGTAAGATAATACTTAAGTCCAGACAGCAAGGTATATCAACACTTTATCTAGCTTATAATTTAGATAGTTGTATATTTGGTGAAGGGTTCTCAGCTGGTATTCAGAGTTATGGACAGGATGAGTCTAACAAACTCCAGAGAAGAGCTGAACTGATGTGGGATGAATTTCCTCAAGAGATTAAAGAACTTTTAGGTTTAAAACTAGTTTCTAACAACTCGAAAGGTATGAGCTTCTCAAATAGGTCTATACTTAAAATAGGTAACTTCCGTGGGGATACTCTTCAGAGTTTACACGTATCTGAACTAGGTAAAATTGCTAAGAAGTTTCCAGAGAAAGCTATGGAGCTTAAAACTGGTGCATTTCAGGCTGTATCAGTAAAGAACAAGATTACCATAGAGTCTACAGCTGAAGGTAAAACTGGTATGTTTTATGAGATGTGGCAGAAAGCTGAATTATTATCTAAAAGTGATAGGGAAATAACTCCACTAGATTTTCAAGCTATATTCCTTAGTTGGATTGAGGACTCTGACTGTCAACTATTTACTGATTTTCCTATAAATGATGAAGTTAAGAAATATATAAATAAACTAGAAAGAGATTTATCTATTACATTAACAAAACCTCAAAAGAATTGGTTAGCAGCTAAAATGGATGAGTTGGGTGATAAATTCAACCAAGAATATCCAGCAACTCCTGAAATGGCATTTGCTCAATCTGTAGAAGGTACATATTATGAACACGAATTTAAGAATTTGGCTATAAAACACAATCTATATGACCAAAACCTTAAAGTACACTCTAGTTTTGACTTGGGTATGAATGATACATTCTCAATAGGTTTCTTCCAAATACATCCGGATGGAACAGTTAAAATAATAGGTGAATATGCTAATAATGGCCATGGATTAGAACATTATAAAGATGTGTTCTTAGCTTTAACTGCTAAATTCAGGTGGGTACACGGTAGTACATATGTTCCTCACGATATAAAAGTTAGAGAATTAATATCTGGTAAAACTAGATGGACTGCTCTTAAAGAACTAGGATTTAAACCTATATTAGTTAATAAACACTCAGTACAGGATGGTATAGAGGTTACTAGACAATTCCTTAAAACTGTTGAGATAGAAGACTCTTGTGATATGATTATAGGTTGTATACAAAACTATAGGAAGAAATATGATGCTAAATATGATGTATATTTAGATTCTCCTGTTCACGATGAGCATTCTCACCCAGCGGATATGATTAGGTATATGGCTATGGGTATTAAATATAAAAGAATAACAGATATTTATGTCAATTCAAACAAAATGATAAAATCTACTAAGGTTTTAGGGAACGGCTTTGATATATAATCATTAGTTTAAGATTAGTTTAAACTTAATAATGATATAATACACTAATTTCAATTTAAAGGATAGAAATGGAACAAGGTAATCCAGAACATACTAATGTAGATGCTACCTCAACTAAAAATGGCCAACAAGGTACAGGCCAATCTAGTTCGGGCGTAGATTTCGAAAAACGTTTTAAAGACACTCAAAGTGCTTATACAAAATCTCAACAAGAGCTAAAAGCAGCTAAGGCAAGGCTCGAAGCACTAGAGAAACTTACAGCACCGAAGATTGAATTGGACGAACAAACTAAGCAAGAACTAGAGTCCTTGAAATATGAAGACCCAGATGCTTGGAGAGTTAAAATGAACCAGCTGGAAACTGAGGCACACAGGAAACATAGAGACACTCTCGATGAAGCAGGTAGAATTGCAGCTCAACAAGCAGAACTGGAAAGACGAAAACAAGTTTTAGAGGAGTTCAATGCGAGCCATCCAGGATTAGTTATCACTGATGAAACTATTCAGTATGATGTTCCTCCTAGAATTACTCAAAAGCTTGAAAAAGGAGAAGTAAGTTTTGAAACTTATCTCGAGGAAGTTGCAGAGTTCTTACAAGCTCCAAAGGTTATTGGTGATGGGAATAAAACTCTAAACCAACCAAACTTGAACAAAGTTGGTGGAGATGATACTCCTACAGATGGTTCGGTGCAAAAAGACATCGTTAAAGATTACAAAAACATAGTATTCTAATATGATGTTTAATGAATGGCCTCCTACTTTATGTAGAGAGGTAATATTTATATAAAGGAAAAATATGGCTGATGGTACAGGAAAGGTAGATATTGGTTCTGCTTTAGTAAGAAAATCTTGGATGGCAGAAGGACTTCTTCAAAAGTCTGCAACTTCATTTTGGGCACCTTATAAAGGTAAAACATTTGACTCTATCATTTTAGTTGAAAATGATATTAGTGCTTCAAAAGGACATACAGTTACTTTTGATTTTGATGGTAACTTAAGTGGTAAACCTGTTAAAGGTAACACTACAGCAAAAGGTACTGGTGAACAGAAGAAAAAATTCTCTGACACTTTAACAGTTGCAGACTATAGATATGTAGTTGACAATGGGACAAAATTTGACGGTATTGAGATTGGTGACTTATCTATTAATGAGCACTCTGACTCTCGTTCAAAACTTGCAGATTTATGGGTTCGTTCTGAAGACCAAGCATTCTTTGACTTAGCTCAACAAGGTGCAGAATTTGGTTATAACTTTGATGGTTCAGATGATGCGCATACATTAGACTTAGATGGTATTATGACTATCGAAAAACTAGTTAAAACTGGTACAGGGTTCGATACTACACCAGCTGGTATTACTAAACGTTTACCACTTAGACCTTTTAAACTTGCAAATGGTGAGCCAGTATGGCTATTTGTTATTGATGTAGCTATTAAAGCTAAATTCATTAAAAATGCAGGTAATGTTTTACAAGTAGCAGATGTTCGTGGTAATGATAACCGTCTTATTAAAGGTGTTCTAGGTAAAATCGGTTCATTCTTGATTGTTGAAGCTCAAACATTCTTCGGTGAAACTGAAGGTGATATCTTAACAAATGGTTACTACAACTATGATAATACTGGTGTGGAAATTGCTGGTTTAAGACAAAAAGATACAAATGGTAACTGGACTGGTGAAGCTGATTTCGATGGTACAGCAACTGTTTCTCGTGGTATTGTATTAGGTGCTGGAGCATTCCAAAAAGCGAATGGTAAAATGCCAGATTATCAATATGAAGCAACAGACTTTGGTAAATTCTCTGAGTCTTGTCTTGAAACTTGGTGTGCTGCTAAATCAACTAAATTAGTTGCTGAAAATTCAGACTATGCAGATGGTAAAGTTGCCGGTTATAACTGGGGTTCTATCTTCATCGACGTAACTCTATAGGTTGCTTAGATGAAGAAAGTATTTGCAGCGGCAGCTTTTGCCGCTTAATTTGAAAAGGAAAATTTATGGCTGATTTAAGATTTGAAAATAAAAACAACCAAAAGAAAACACTTAGTGCTTTTGCATCTGGGATTGTTGCAACATCTGCTACAATGGATGAGACGCTATTCACTCTTCCTGAAGCATCTTTAGTTACTAGAGCTTACGCTGTTGTATTAACTGCTTCTGGTGAAGCTACAGATACTGTAGATATTAAGGTTGGTTCAACTGTAGTTGCTGATGAAGTTGTTACAGGTGTTACTGGTGTTCAAGAAGGTACACAAGCTAAGGGGTATTTCCCTACAGGTGGTAGTGTTACTGTAGTTGCTGGTTCAGATGCTCCAGATGATGCTGGACGTCTTAAAATTGTTGTTGAGTACATTGAGACTGAGGTAGCAAACGGTACTTATACAGACTAATATATAAGAGCTTAGAGCTCTTATATTTCATTATTGAGGACAAATAATGACTAGAGTAGAAAAGATTTTAGATAGAGTTAGACACGAAGTATCAGATTTAGATAAATCAAGATGGTCTGACATTAATCTATTAGGACTGCTCTCTGATGCTCAAGAAGACATAGTTTATAAGACTAACTGCCTACATAATTCAATCACTATACCTACAAGTCCAAATAAGAACACTTATGTACTTCCTGATGATGTAAGTCTACTGACTAGTATTTCATATGACAATGAGAAACTAAAACTAGTTACTAGAGATTACATTGAAAAAATTAACAAAGACTGGACAACTGCTGAGGGAGCTCCGGAGTATGCAGTATTTGATAGTTTAGATAGAGGTAGCATAAAGATAACTCCTGTTCCTAGTGATAACTCTCCATTAGACATTTTATATCTAAGTAACCCTTTACCAGTTTTAAGCACTACTGATAGTTTATCTTTACCAAGTAGTTATGATTTAGGCTTATTTTATTACGTTGTAGCAAGAGCACTAAGTATAGATTTTGATGCTCAAAATACAAATGTTAGTAATAGATATTTAACTATGTATGATAGAGAAGTTAAAAGGTTTTTATCTGAAAGTAGTAAGAGCTTCTTATCTACTTCTGAGCCTTTCACTAGTAGATATAATGGGTTTGTATAATGGAAGTTTATCAATTTGAGCCAAGAGGTAGGCAAGCACCTGAAACCTTATATGCTTATGATGAAACTAAAGATTTATTACAACTTAGTAACAACATAGTATATAAGTTAAATAGTGATAGGGTAATGAATTCTGAGGATTTTACTAGGTTTATGAATGAGTTTGATGCTTTAAGTAAAGGAGAAACTCAGTCTGTAGTCTTAGATAAAATTGATGTCTTCTTAGGTAAACTGGGCTTACCTGATGAGATACCAAGTAAACACAAGGAAAATCTATGGGTTTTATAGAAAATGTAAATAAGGCTGCGTCTAACGAGCCTAATATAAATATAGTAGCTGATAATATTAATGATGTAACTAAAGCATCTGATAATATGGAAACTATTCAAAAAGTCAAGGATAACGAAACTAATATTGATTTGGTTGGAGATGACTTAGGTAATCAGTACTCATATATTGAAGATAATGGAGACATTACAGAGCCAGTTTCTGGTGGTACTGGTACTTCCAAGATAGCTACTGTTGCTGATGACTTATTATCTGAAGATACAATAGGTATAGTTGCTGGTAGTATTGACAAAGTATCTACAGTGTCTTCTAACATTAGTAAAGTTACTAATGTTTCTGATAATATGAGTAAAGTTATCGAGGTATATGATGACTTAGTTTTACCATATTCTAATATTGAGCACGCTAAAGAGAATGCTGAAATAGCATTTAATAGTGCACAAACAGTTACTATATTGGAAGCTCAAGTTGATGCAAATACTACAGCTATTGCAAACTTAGCGACTGCTCAAGGTTCAATAGCTCAAGATTCTAGTATAGTTGTAGATACTACACAAAAGTTAATTGGTATTAGTACAGTTACTCCATCTACAGATACTAATGTATTTGAAATAGATGAGGTTAATGATACTATAACTTTTAAATCGAATGCAAGTGTTAACTTCTTTGCTAATATGGTATTCACTAGTAGTACACCAAACTCTAGAAATGTATCTATTAAAGTTATAAACACTGCAGATGATGTGGTACTAGAATGTTTTGATATGGCTCTTACAATACCTAATGGTAGCACGGAAACTATATCACACGCTTTCTTATTGACTGTTGGAAAGAATGGTACTCCTGAAGCACCATTAACAGTTAGATTTGAAATAGTTGCTGATGACACTGGTTACACTATGGACTCTTTTAATTCAGTTATAACTACATCAAGTAGTTATGATTTAACTACTGAAGCTAGTGGAATTAATTATGATAACACAAATAGTGGTATTGCAGCAACAAACGTACAAGATGCTTTAGATGAAGCACTTAACTTAGATTTAGGAGGAATAGCGTAATGAGTAAGCAATTACAATTAAGAGGCGGTACTACAGCAGAGCATAGTACCTTTACAGGTGCTGATAGAGAAGTTACAGTAGATACTGATAAGAAAACTCTAGTAGTTCACGACGGTTTGACAGTTGGTGGTAATCCAATAGCTACAAAAGCCGAGCAAGATGCTTTAAATATTAAAAATGGTGGAGGTGTTCCAAGAAACTTAAATGGTGATATTTTATATCCTTTGATGTTTTCTAGATTAGCACAAACTATAGATGTTACTGTAACAGGAGTTACTGCTGGTGAATATGCTGATATGGTTACGTTTACATACACTCCTAAAAATATAAGCTCAGATATTTACATATCTGCTGCAATAACTAAACCAGATGGTTATAGTGATATAACTGAATTAGATATAAATGGAACAGTAACTTCTGGTGACCAAGTTGTAGATGCAAATCGATATGGAGAGTTAAAAGACTATGTTTCGAATAGCGATGGTAGCGATTTAACAATCACATTAAAGATGCGTAGAATTTCATCTTCTGACGGTGATGTTAAGTTATATGAAGCACATCTTGATATAGTAGAAAAGGCTTTATAGATGACACTAAATGAATTTTTAAGACTACCTGAAATGATACCACCAGATAAAAGACTACACGCACTTATTGGTGTGGTCTTTGGTAGTACTTATTTGTTACTAGAACTACAACACTTCTTTTATGAACCTCTTGCGTACTTAGCTTTCACTATAGCACTCGCTTGGGGAATTGAGATTTATCAAAAGGCTACAAATAGTGGTAACTATGATAACTTAGATGCATTAGCAGTTGTAATTGGTAGTGTGTTTGTGTACCTACCTTATTTTCTAAAGTAAAGGTTTAAATGGGTGATTATAGTTTTGTTATAGAGCTTGGAGGTGTTATACTTGCAATGTATGGTAGCTTTGTAATTACGACGTATAAGCAAAGCACTCTTGAGGATAGGACCAGTAAAGTAGAGGAAAATGTAAAGCTTGCTAATGACTTCAACACTTCTAATATTAGAAGGTTGGAGCATTACGATAAGATTGAGGATGAAGTATTAGCTAAGTTGCAAGTCCATAGCACTGAAATAGCTACTTTAAAAGAGAGTGCAAATCAGTCTATAACATTAAAAGACGTTAAGGAACAGTTTGCACATATATCTGAGTATCAAGCTCAAAAAGAGTGTATGAGTGCAGATATACAAAAACTAGAGCGTAAATTCAATAGGCTTGAAGATATGCTTTATGAGTTGATAAGGAAGTAATATGTTTGGATTAGATTCAATAGCTTCACTAGCTAAGAGTGTAGTTAGTGGTGTATCTGACCACTTCAAAGGTGAACAAGAAATTACAAAGGTAAAACTAGAAGCTAAAAAACAGCTTCTGGAAATGGAAACAAAAGCTAAGATAGCAACACAACAAGCTAAGATTGATATGCTTAAAGCTTCACAAGACAATGACTTTAAGTTAGATATGATAGCTATGCAGTCTATGAATAAATCTTGGAAAGATGAACTCATTTTAGGTGTTTTTATGCTACCACTTATTCTTGCTTTTGTACCAGAGGCACAAGGTTATATTATGGGAGGCTTTCAGTTAATGGAGTTTATACCAGAATGGTGGATTTACCTAACTATAGGTATGGTTGTTTCTATTATGGGACTTAGAGGTATGTTAAGAGAGTTTATGAATAATCGCAATAAGTTTAAGTTACCATTGAATAAAGTAAAAGACAGGCCTCCTACCAAGCTTATAAATATTATGTCTTCATATAGGTCTAAGTACTTTAAGATTGAAGAATTAGTTCCTAAAGAGTTATATGAGAAACATAGTGAGGATGAATTATGGTCTATGCTAGATAGTGGTTTACTTAAGGATTTAGATAAACTTAAAGAGGTATTTTCAAATGGAACTATGACTATAAATAACTGGAAATGGGGAGGTAATAGAAACTGGAGCGGTATAAGAACTCCTAAAAGTCCTGACTACTCAGAAGGAAGTATGCATAGTTTTGGTAAGGCATTTGATATAGTTTTTAGTGATTATAAAGTAGAGAAAGTTCAAAATTTTATTAAACAAAATAGAGAACAGTTTCTACACATAAATGGTATAGAAAGGAAAATAGGTGATGAATATCCTACTTGGTTGCATATTGATACTAAAGATAGGGGTCATTTATTTTTTAACGCCTAAGGAGAATTTGATGGCACAATTAAACACTTTTAATGGAGGGCTAAACACTAGGTTAGCTCCTCATTTAATAAATGCAAATGAGGCAGTAGAGTATACTAATGTGGATAACACTAGTATGTCTCTAAGGCCTGTTAAATCTAGTACAAATGAAAATACTAGTATAGGAAAATACTTTATCAACTTTAAAGGTTCTTGGGTTAGTTCTAGTACTTATAAAGACTATGTTATATTCCAAGATGATTTATATTTTAGTGATGGAGTAAGTAGGCCTCAGTGGACTTCTGATGGAACTAACTGGTTAACTTTAGGAGTGGATAGACCTACAAGTGCGCCTACTGTAGAAGAGGATGATTACTCTGGAGGCTTTAATGGTACATATCAATTTTGCTACACATACTATAATTCTTCTACTGGCTTAGAAAGTCAGCCAAGTGATTATAGTGAACTTATTACAGTTACTGATAAAAGAATAACAATAAAAGATATGTTAGGTACAGACCAACCTGGTATTGATAAAATCAGGGTTTATAGAGTTGGTGGTAATTTAACAGAAATGTCTATGTGTGATGAAGCAGATAATCCAGGTGATGGATATAGTGTAGCAGTAAATACAGGTATTCCAGATACTGATATACTTGGTGTACTTGATAGTTATAATAATGCTCCAGCTCCAACAGGACTAAACTACTTAACTGAAAGTAATGCAATGCTTTTTGGTAGTATAGGTAATAAACTATATTTTAGTGATATAGCTTTTGTAGAGTACTGGAGTGATTTCAATTATATTAAGTTTGATAATGACATTACAGGTATTGGAGCAACAGCTAATGGTCTTTTAGTATTTACTAAGTATAAAACATACATAGTTACTGGTACAAGTCCATTAACTTTATCTAAGTATTTACTTAGTTCAAACCAAGGATGTTTAAGCCATAGTTCTATTAGTTTTGCTAAGGACACTTTGATATGGGCATCTTCTGATGGTATATGTGCTTCTGATGGTGGTATTATACAAGTCGCTAGTAGAGATAAGATGGGTAAGTTAGAGATAACTAGTATTTTTGACTCTATTGTATTTGATGATGTTTACTATTTAGCTTATGGTAATCATATACTTGCTTTAGATACTAGATTTGGTAATATACTAAGAATAATTTCTCAACCTATTGATAAGTTTTCAATACATAATGATACTCTATACTATTCACTAAGTGGTAGTTTATATAGTTTACTTACTAGTTCTAGCAATATGTCTATGAGCTATAGAAGCCCTTTAATATTAGACAAGCCAAACTATAAAAGCTTATACTATAACTTTAAGGTAGAGTATATAGGTAGTGTTACAATTAGTGTTATCATAGATGGAACTACTGTAGTTACCAAGTCATTGAGTTCTACAACTAGAACTACTGTTGAAATTCTTGAGGTTGAAGAACATATTGGGTATAATTTAGAGTTTACTGTTACTGGTACTGGAGAGGTGTTCTTTGTAGACTACAGAACTTTAGACAAGGATAACATTGCTGGGGCCTTAAAGTTTTATTCAACTACTGAGTTTAAAGAGATAGTTAAGGTAAATAACCAACCTATTGAGTTTAATAAAACAGTAGATGGCTATAAGAGTGGTAACATTAATATAGACCCTACAAACCTAAGTATGTTTGATAACTTAAAGGTTAAATTCCAAGGCTCAGTAGAGTTTAGAGTGTACTTAGATGGAGTAATGTATTCTAAGACTTTAAGTAGTTCATCATTAGTTGAAGAGATTATTGAGTTCCAAGACTTAACTGGTTACTCATTAGTTTTTGAAGTTATAGGTACTGGAAAGGTTTATGATATAACTTTTGACTCATACAATAAAAGCAACATTGCTGGGGCCTTAAAGTTTTATTCAACTACTGAGTTTAAAGAGATAGTTAAGGTAAACAACCAACCTATTGAGTTCAACAAAACATCAACTGGTTATAAGAGTGGTACTATACCATTTAATATAACTAACCATAAAATGTTTAAAAACCTTATGATTTGTTATACAGGCTCAATAGATATAAAAATATATCTTGACAATACTGAAGTACTTAATAAGTCTTTAAGTAGCACTGAGTTAGAAGTTAAGGAAATACTTTTACCTTCATCAATTAGTAGAGCTTATTATATAATCATAGAGTACTCAGGTACAGGTAAACTATATGATGTGGAAATGGTTCCACTAGAAAGGCAAACAAATGGTAGGTAAGAAAAGTGAAGGTAGTACGTTTATACAAGTTCCTCAGGATGTTGAGAACCCTCAACAACTTAGAAGGTTCTTGAGTCAGCTAATTCAACAGATTGATGTAGCTTTTAGCAACACTAGTTACTTAGATAATGGTTTTGTAGCTAAGAAGGACTTACCTTCATTAGCTACAAATAACCCTAAACAAAGTGTTATAGGCTCTTTAGACCAAACTATTAGTGACCCACCTACACAGGCAGAGGTTCAAGCTATTAGTGACAAAGTAGATGAAATTCTAGTTGCACTTAGGAAGTCTAAAATTATATATAATTAATCTTAGTTTAATATAAATTTAGGTATAATAAACATAAATTTATATTATATAAGTTAATTGGAGTTACTATGATTGAGGCTATTATACCAGTAGAACATACATTAGTTGATGGCACATATACTAGAATTGCATATGCTGTTAAAGGTCAAGTAATAGTAGGATGCCCTCATAAGAAAGGAGGTGTAGCTATTTTATTAAATGGTTCTATTCAACAGATAGATGGAGACACCAAGTATACTATTTCAGCACCTAAGGTCTTTAATACCAAAGCAGATACACAAAGAGCTGCTTTAGCTCTTGAAGACTGCACATATATGACTGTTCATAGTGTTAAGGCTACAACAGTTGAGGAGGCTGAAAAGGAAGTATTTGAAGGAGTTCCTCAATTAACTAGAATAAGAAATAGTTTTAATTCTCTTCTTATAGAACATAACATTACTGAGGATGATGTAAATAAGGAGATGGAGTCTCTACCAGTTACTATAGAAGACTCAGACAAATACTACTTAGGAAATTCTAACATTCACGGAATAGGGACCTTTAGTAAAATTGAGTTTAAGCCTGGTGATGTGATAGCTATGAGTGTTCTAGATGGTAATAGACTAGCAACTGCAAGGTATGTTAATCACTCAGATATACCTAATGCAAAATTAGTTGATTATAAAGAAAACAGTGTAGCTCTAGTAGCTACTGAACATATACCTATCGGGTATGAAATTTTAATAGATTATAAAAGGAGATTATGATGTCAGCAGTAGCAACAGCTGCAATAGGTTCAGCAGTAATTGGAGGTGCAATAGCATATGATGCAGCAGAGAAATCAGCAGCTGCATCTGATAGAGCAACTAAGGCAGCATCAGAGGCAGCAGATGAACAATTAGCTTTTCAAAAGCAACAGTATCAGGATTGGCAAGATGTATACGGACCAATTGAAGATAACTTAGCGGAGTTTTATCAGAACTATGATGCAGACCAAATAACATCATTGGGATTACAAAATATAGAACAAGAGTATAATGCTTCTAAGTCATCTTTACTTAAAGAAATGGCACAGAGAGGATTAGATACTAGTGGTCTTACAGCTGCAGGTTTAACTCAACTAGAGGCTTCAAAAGCTTCAGAAAGAGCTAATGTTAGGTCGCAAGCACCTTTACAAGCAGCACAAGCTCAACAATCATTTTTAGGTATGGGCTTAGGTCTTGAAAGCTCATTACAGCAAGGTGTATCTGGGGCTTATCAGAGTCAACAAAGTATATATAGTCAACAAGCTCAATTACAGGGTCAGCAAGCAGCTGTAGCAGCCCAAGGTGTTGGACAAGCTATAGGTAGTATAGGGACAGGCATAGGTACATATGCTCAAATACAAGCAAATCAGCCTGCTCCAACTCAAACCAGTCAGCCATTACTACAAACTTATGACCCTATGGGTGGTTCAGTAGTAGCTGGTGGATATACTCCAATACAATAATAAAGGATTAGAAATATGAATGGTTATATGGCAGGAGGGATAGCTAGCGGTATTGCACAGGCTTCCCAAAATATTCAAAGAGGTATGTTACAAGCTCAAGAGATTAAAAATCGTAAAGAGCTACAGGCAACTCAACAGCAGCAACAAACTAAACAGTTTGAGCAGGAAAGTAATCTTAAATATATGCAGCTACAACAGATGCAAATGCAGTTAAAACAGTTAACAGATATAAACACAAAAAAGGAAACTTACTCTGGGTATGATGCTTATAGAGCCTCTAATGGTGATGTTAAGTATCTTAACCAAATGATAAAAAATCCTGAAATTCGCAAACATATGAATGGAGTTAATGGTATTTATAAATTAGATACTAGTTCACAGGAAGACAGAGCTTTACTTAAAAAGATTGGTCTAACAGATGAGCAAATAGACTCAGAAGGTTTTGACCAAACTAGGTATGTTAAAACTACTAGAGATGGTCAAGCACCTGGAACATTTGATGTAGTAGATTTATATGGGGCATATGCTAAGACTGGTTATATGAACACTATGAGAAAAGAGGAGATTGATGACTTAACTTTAAAAGCTAAGCAGTTACAAGTTAAGCAACAAGAGATGCAAGTTGGTAGCGCTGAAGAGTGGCTAAAAAATAACCCAACTAAAACTTATCAGGATTATTTACAAGAAGGTAAAACAGAGTCTAAACAAACTATTACTAATGCTTCTTTAAAAGATGAATACGCTAACCTAGAAGTTAAAGCATCTAAAAATGAATTAACTCCTGATGAGAAAATTAGGCATAAAGTTTTAAATAAGCTATTTAGTACTGATAGCGATGAGAAGAGACAAATCTTAACTAGAGGTATGGAAATTACTGATAAGTATAAAGATAAGTTGTTTGATGAAAGTACCGAAATTAGTAATGATGATATTTTAAATGCTAAGCTATATGCACAGCAGGCAGGAATTCATCCAGATACAAAGGATAATAGAGAGCTTAAAGACCAATTCAATACAGTGAAAACTGGTAGAAGATTAGTTGATGAAGTTATGAAATTAGATGATGAAGAATTATCAAGAGGTATGTTAGATACTGGTATTCAAAATCTTAGAAAACTACTTAGCGATAAGAGTTTTAAAGAGTTGAGCCCTGAAGAGCAAAAGAAAACTCTAAAAAGCATTAATATGAATACAAAACTAGGTATGTTTCTAGCTAAATATATTAAAAGTATTTCTGGTACAGCAGTTGCACAATCTGAGTATGATAGATTATCTGGATTATTTAGTGGTAGTGCATTTGAAAATACAGCAGCTTTAAAAGAAGGTGTAAAAACTTTTGTTGATGAATTAGATACTCAGTTTAGAGATAGTGCACAAACTAGTTTATTAGATAATCCATCTACAACACTAGATTTAGTTAAAAGATATAAAGAGCTAAATAAAGGAAAACCTAAAGAAGTTGTAAAAGAGACAGAACAAATCTCTGAAGAAAAGACAACTAATGGTCCTAAGGTAGGAGATATTGTAAGTGGATATAAATATATTGGTGGTAACCCATCAGAACCAACTAGCTGGGAGGAAGTTAAATAATGAAACCAACTATAGAAAATCTTAAAGATACATTCAAGATTAGCTATGATGCTTTTGAGGAGTCTCGTAATGAGGCTCTGAAAGTATTAGACCTATATCATAATAGGCACTATACAACGGACCAGCTAAATACATTAGCTCTTAGAGGACAACCAGCTGAAACATTTAACATTATTAAGTTATTTGGTAGAATGTTATTAGGTTACTACTCTACAATAGTTAATAATGTTAAAATTAACCCAGCTAAAGAAGAGAGTATTATCACTGCTTCAGTTCTTCAAGATACTACTGATTATGTGTTTAGAACTAATAACTTTGCTTTAGAAGGTGATAAGATAAAGTTAGATTGTATCTTAACAGGTTTAATGTGTAGTTATACAGATGTAGTTAAAACTGATGAAGCTGATGAGTTTGGAAGACCTAAGTATGAGATTAAAATTAATCACGTGCCTTCATTAGAGATAGCTCTTGACCCAATGAGTAGATTAGATGATTATTCTGATGCTAGATATATTCATAGGTTTAAATGGGTAGCTGAAGAAGAAGTAGATAGTTTATTTGGTAAACGTAAAAGAGAAAAACTAGATGCTTATTATAACCATCTAAATATAGATGAAGCAGAATTTGCTTATACATATGGTACAGAGTTCCAAGGACAGTATAAAAGATTTGATAACTACTTAATAGTTCATACTATTATGAAAGATGGAGACAAGACTTGGTCTGTTTATTGGAGTGGAGAAACTATATTAAGTAAAGAAGAAGTTACTTATAAAGAGGTAAAAAACCCTTATAGGGTTCAGAAGCTTAATACTTCAAATAAAGTAGAGTTCTATGGTATGTTTAGAGAGATTACTGAAACACAGAATGCTATCAACCAAGCATTAATTAAAATTCAGTTAATGGTAAATACTCAAAAAGCTTTTGTTGAAGATGGAGCAGTCGATAATCTATCAGACTTTACAGACCAGTTCAATAGAGTAAATGCTATTATACCTGTTAAAGATTTAGCTGGTATTAGAATTGAGAGTTTAACTCGTGAGGTATTAGACCAATATACTGTTATTGATAAAGCACTAGATAGAGTTCAAAGAGTTCTAAGTATTAATGATAGTTTCTTAGGTATGGCATATGCATCTGATAGTGGAGCTAAGGTTAAGTTACAGCAAAATGCTTCAATGGTTGCACAAAGATATAGTACTTCTAAGATTGAACAATTCTATAGATTACTTGGTTGGGATATAGTTAATCTAATTAAACAATACTTTACTGCTCACGATATTGTTAGAGTATCTGATAATTATCAAGGTAATAAATGGGTTGAATTAAATAAACCATTAGAAATTCCTACTGGATACATAGACCCAAGAACAGGTATGCCTCAAACTCGTATGGTGTTTGAGGAAGTGTTAGACCCAGCTAGTGGTAAGCCGGTTAAAGATGAAGATGGTAATATAGTTATGGCACCTATTCCAACTATGGATACTGATATAACTTTTACTAAAGCTGAGATTGAGATAGACTCTGTTAGTTTTAATGATGATGATGAAAAGAACCAACAGCTATTAGAGCAGTTTATTAACGGTCCTTTAGGTAATATTCTTAGTCAAGTTAACCCTGCTGGTTACTTTAGAGCTGGTGCATTATCAATTAAAAATGTTAAATCTAAATATAGCCCAGAACTAGCAAATATACTAGATGAAACAGCTATGATGTTAGGTGGACAACAGCAAGCAGCTATGCAACAAGGCCAGCTTCCCGGGCAAATGAGCCAAGGCCAAGCTATGAATAATATGCCAGGTAGAGCACAAATAGGAGGTGAATAATGAAACCGTGGGAAATGTTTAAAAGTCAAGAACCTAGTGTGGAGGCTCAACAAGAGTCTCCTAAGCCTTGGGAGATGTTTAAAAGTCAAGAGACACCAGAAGTTCCTAAAGAACAACCTCAAGTAGAGAAAGAGCCATCTATTAGTTTAGACTTATCGAAACCTAGTGAGCAATTTGGATATGAAGTTCCAGGAACAGTACAGGCAGAAGATACTAGTACTACTATGACTTTACCTGAAGTAGAACAAAGTGCTAAGCAAAGACAAGAGAACATAGAGTATCCTAAACAAGTAGTAGCTGGAATGAGACAATCTGTTAGTTTACCAGCTGCAAAAGTAGTTGAGGACTCTTTAGCTAAATTAGGTATTGATGTTGGAACTGAGAGCTCTAAGAACTTATCTAAGATTAATAAGTATATCAAAAAGTATAATGATTCTCATCCTGACCAAGTAATCCATCCAGCTACTATAGGTAATATAGCTAGTCAATTAGTCGTACCGGCATCTAAAGGTATTAAATCAGTAGCAGCTACAGAAGCTATTTTAAATGCTTTAGATGGTATAGGCAAAAGAGAGGATTACGATGATGTTGCTAAAGACGCAGCTGTAGGTGCCGCCTTTGGTGCTGGTAGTATGGCTTTATTTAATAGATTGACTCGTGATGTAGGGCCTTTAAGCTATGAAGCAAAAATCTTAATAGATAAACATCCTGAGTTAAATGAGGAAGATGTTCTTAAAGCTTTGGATGGTGTACCTAAGGCAGACCAAGCATACGCTTTAGCTAATATGGTTGATGATGACTTTGTGGACTTTACTGCTAAATCTTTGCAAACTAATAGGGATAAATTACTTCTTAAGCAACAACTAGCAGATAGAACTAAATTAGTTAAAAAGACTATAGGCAATGTAGATAAACAAGTTGAAGAAGCTAAGGATGTATATTCTAAAATGGTTGACGAAGTAGCAGTCAATAATCCTAATGTTGTAAAGTTTGACTCTATGTTAGATGACTTAGATAAGCTAGTTAAACGTTATGATAAAACACCTAGTAGAGCTTTATCTATTGTAAACAATATGAAAGCTGATATAGAAGCAGGTAATGGTTTTATGGATGTTAGAACTGCTTTACAGTTTAGAAAAGACCTAAACTACTTAATAGATAAATCAACTAGGTATGAGGAAAAGAAAGCATTAAATACTCTTAAAGGTAATGTTGACAAGTTTATATCTGAAAATGTAGATAGCGAGACACTTAGTACTATAGATAATGCTATAACAAACTATAGGAGAGCTATGAATAATAGAGATTTTATAGATATTATGGATAAATTCGTAAAGAAAAAAGCTACTGATTGGGTAGGGTTAAAGAAAGCTCTTAAGAAAGAGAAACTCAGTTCTCCTGAAGTGGATGATGCTATAGATATAGTTAAAGAGTTTGGTGAAAAGTTTAAAAATGATAAACAGCTCAGAACAGCAGTTAAAACTAAAGGTCAACAACCAGACGCTGGTGGTGCTCTTAGTACTTGGAGCTATGCAGTTAGTGAAGCAAAAGATGCTTTAAGATTTTTCGGTGAAAGATATAGAGAGCTAAAAGTTCAGAAAGCTATTTTAAAAAGTATTAGACAAGCTAAAAGCCCATTAGAAGCATTTAAAAATATGGAACGTAATAGTGTACCACCTAAGTTACGTAAAGATATGCAAAAAGCTTTATTGCTAGAGTATAAGCCTAGGATGAAAACTACTGGTGATGTTGATTTATACCCTAAATATGTTTCAAAAGAAGGTACAGTTGGTTCCGATGCCTCTCAAGTAGCTTTACACGATGCTCAAAGAAATTTAGTTCGAGAAGCATTAGGTAAAAACTATAGCGATGAAGTAGTAGAACAAACTAATGATATAGTTCATAATATGGTTAATGGTAAAAGGCCAGATAAGATTATGAAAATGGTTAGTCAAAGAATGAAGGCTGATGATAAAGCCGGAAATATGAAAATGCTAAAGAAAATTATAGACCGAGAGTCTGACCTAATAGTTAAAAGAATTCAAAAAGATTTAGGTATAAAATTACCTAAAAGTGAAGCCGAGAAAATCTATAAACTAAGATTAGATGATATGTTAAAGGAGTGTGAATGAGTTGTAATAAACTTCTAAGAGAAGCACTTGATGGTATGGACTCATTTGACGTTATAAATGAATGGACTACAAGTAGTTCTAATATAGTTAGGTCATACTTAGATAAAGGAAGCCACGAAAAACTAGATGAGTTCTTTAAGAAAGAAAAACCTACCTATGAGTATAACTCTTATAGGTATGGTACGGTGGATAAAGACTTAGGTTTAAAGAAAGGAGACTTAGTAGAAAATCCTTTCCCATTTGCTACTAGTAAAGACCAAGATTTAATAGAAGTATTTAAAGGCTATTCTAGAAGAAGGGCCAGCAGACCTAAGGAAAATAAAAGACTTGTTAAGTATCATATAGATAACTCAGAAGTTCCTCAGTATGATATATCTGATGTTAATAGTCTGGAGAAAGAAGTTATAGTTAAACCTAAAAGTAAGTTTATAGTTAAAGATACTTATGAGGATGATGGAGTATTGAACGTAGTTCTAAAATCTACAAAATCTGACGGTCAAACTAAGAAACTACTTGGATTAGCTGGAGGATTAAACTCCATAAATGAAGATAATTAATCTATATCTCTTGTATATGAGATAATTTATCTAAGATGATATAAGATATTAAATATCTTATATCTATCCATATACTTAAAATATGTGATTATTTCTATCATATATTTTGAGATAATTATCTCCAAGTTCCGTAGTCATCTTCGTATTTTATATCATCTATGGTAAAATAGTAGTTTATTGATAACTTAATAACTATTAAAAATATAGCTATTAATAAGAATGATAAAATAAAGCCCATTTATAATATACTCCTTTCATATGTAGAATTGTTGAAGTCTTCTTTCTTACTCACCTTTTTGTATACCTGCTCACTAATAGCTTTCTTTACAAGTATATGATTAACTACTGTGGTGTTACTACCATTGATATTGACCACCCTGTCGCGGCGCTGAATAAACTTGCTGCCAGAATAATCGGAACTAAGTATAACAAAGTGCCTGAGATGGCTAAGGTCAACCCCTTCAGCATGCGATGAACTACTATAAATTTTTGCATTTTTAAACCTTTTTTCTAATTTAATTCTCTCACCTACAAAGTGACACATAATCCCAACGTCTTCAGTATCTCCGAAAGTATCGTAGATATAGTCTATCTTCTCATTATTACCTAAGTCAATATACTCATCATCTACCTTAGCTATACCAGACTCTAACATATGTAAAGAAGTTCTTAACTTCATAGTAGTATCACAAACTAATGTATACTCATCATTAGCTACAAAACTACTAAACATCTCAGTACGTACTTTAGCTACATTATCTTCTTGTAACTGGTTATATAACTCTTTAGTTGCTCCGTTTAGTTCTACATAATGTAATTTGTCAGTAGCTTGAACATCTGCACTAATTCCAGCATCTTCTTGAGTCATATAAACTGTAAACTTATTAATCTCATCTAATAGTTCAGGTTTAAATCTATCATACTGAGCTATATCTCTACCAGCAGCTTTGATATAATAAGGTTCTCCATACTTCCTAAAGAAATCATAAAAGTTCTTGAATGGGAATGGATTAAACTTAGATATACTCATCTGGTGGTATATACTATTAGGTGACTCGACTATAGCAGTTCCACTTAAATGAATGCGGGGCATATTGTAACAAAGAGATTTAATAGTTTTATACCTACCACTAGGTTTTCCTACAGTACCTAAGTTATGTGACTCATCAATTATAACTAAATCATAGTCATTAGGATTTAACTTAAGGATAGGTTTTCTTTTAGCATTATCCCATTTACCTACTTGTTCATAGTTTGTAACGTGATATTTGTGTTTGAGAGTCGCACTGTTCAGAAACTTCTCCCAACCTGGAATTGCTGCCTTCTTTGTTAGAATTAATACACTGTTTATCTTTTCGCTTTTTTCTGCTATTAATAAACTTGTGTATGTTTTCCCAGACCGTGGCTTTCCAGCTAAATATACATAGCCAGTGCTTTTCAAAATTTCCCAACATTGCTCTGCCTTTTCTATTTGATGTTTAAACGGTTTCATTTTGTACTCCTAGTATAATTAAACTCATATCATTATATGTAGTATGGTTGTCTATTTTTTCATTTGATATTCCTAAGTCTTTATTTAAAACTTTATAAGCCTTCTCTATCTGGTCCTTAAAGTATTTTGTTCTCTCATCCCAGTTAGGGTTCATCAAGTTATGACTGATAGTATTAACTTTGAAAAAGTAATATGTAGTATCATTTTTGTAATCTTTAGTGTATTTCATTTTTACTCCTTATAACTCTTCATCGAATGCCTCAATCCATAACCTAGCTGTGAAAAACACAATAGCAGATATTAATAGTATATCTGCTATTGTAAGAATAGTCTTCATTGCAACTCCTTAAAGTTTATCATAGTAGTAACCATTAGCTACCAATAATAATGTATCTGCTACCAAAATAAATAAGGCAATAAGTTCTATAGTTAAAATAGTTCCCATTATAAACCTCCTTTAGAGAAGCCTGGACCTCTATTTGCTTTTCTCTTCCTCTTTAATCTAGCCTTAGCTAAGGCTAGATTTTTTTCCTCTTCAGTTTGAGTGTCTTTCCAATTCCTATGAATACTTCTTGCTTTTCTAATGCCTATAGACTCTTGTTGTAATCTAGTAGACATTGCAATAGTCATCATTAATTGTGCTAATATACTTTTCTTCATTTTATTTCCTTTTACCAGTGAGAGATATCATACCAGATGATATCTCTCACATATTACTGTATGAACTATAAGTAGCTTAACCAGAAATCTGTTTGATATTTGGTTTTTCATCTATAACCTCACACTTAGTAGATTCTAGCCACTTACGTCTATACTCATCTCGTTCATCTTTAAGTATTTCAATCTGCTTAGTTAGTTCACTTAGTACCTCATTTAAAGTACTAAGTGATTGCATACCAGCTAACTGAAGTAATCCAGTGTCTTTACTCATATCAATAAACCTTTTAAAAACTCTTCCACTTGCTCAACTTCCCAAGCAACTATAGAATGTCCACCAGCTAATCTAATCTGGTCCAAGTTATACTCTTGAAGCTTAGAAACATTATTCCTAGTTTTAGGTGTTTTAACTTCTATACCGAAGAATACTCCTTCATAACAACCTAAGATGTCAGGTACACCAGATTTAGTAGCACTAACTACCTTAACTACATAACATCCCTCTTTCTCGAGGAATGTTATAATTTTCTTTTGTATTTGTTGTTCTGTTGCCATCTATAACTCCTAGTTAGCACAACTAACACAAGTAGTTTCACTCATATAATATATAGCTTTTACTTCGTGCTTTAGCATTAACTTTATAGCTTTATCACTAAACTCTTTCATACTAAATAAGTCTGGATTAACTCCAATCTCATTACTTACACCAGTATCAACCCATCTTTGAATAGCTGCTGCCACTTCTAAGAAGAATACACCATCAAAACTACCTCTAGTTCTATAGTATGGAAACTTAGTATCTGCATAAGCTGGAACTATAACTGGTGTCATAGATTGCATATCTTTAAAATGACATAAACTAGTTACTGGTAAGAAGTTTGGTGAAGCTCCTAGAACAACTCCAGTTCCTGCATTCGGTGCTGGTGATATTAACAAGAAGTTATAAATACCTTTTGTTTTAATATCATTGTTAAGTTTTACCCAGTCTAATCCATTTAAACTAAGTTTATTTAGCTCTTCAGGTGTATGATTAAACATAGTATCATAGTTAGCTTTATGATATAAAGGATATGAGCCATGCTTTTGAGCTAACTCTATACTTCTCTCATAGGCATAATATGTGATTAACTCTTGAACTCTTTCAAGTTCTATGATACCATCTTGATTATAAGTCATAGATTTATAAGCTAGATAATCTGCACCACCAACTAAACCTATACCAGTATTACGTAAATCTCTAGCAGAGTTTTTAGTTTTCTCTGTAGGGAATGTTGAAATATCTATAATAGTATTTAGCATATCTACAGTTTCTCTAACTACATAGCGTAATCTTTTATCTGGATTTTTATGCTTAACTATTTCAGTCAAGTTAATGCTCATTAGATTACAAGTATGGTCATACTCTTTAGTATTAATACTAAATGACTCTAAACATAGATTACCTGTTTGTGCTTTATAATAAGCTTTAAGGTAGTTGTTAGAGTTTATACCATCTTTGTTTGTTATATTCACTTTACCTATTTTAAAGTAAACATCCCACATCTGAACCCATAGCTTATGTGCATTAACCTCTTTATGTGCTACTTTATCTAAGTTATCTAAAACTATATTATAAGCATCTTCCCAATCTTTACCAACTAACTCTGTTAAGTCAATATCTAGGTGTTTGATACAATCATAGTTATTTACTAGGTACACATTCTCCTTAGTTTTAATCTTTTTAAGAAGATAGTCATTTAGTAAGAACTGTGGTAAAATATCAAAAGATTTCTTTCTTATATCTCCACCATCTTCTGTAGATACCTCTAAGAATTCTAAGAAGTCTAAGTGGAACCAGTCATTTGCAACAGTAATTGCACCCTTACGGCTACCTAGTTGGTCTACTGTATAAGCAACCAAATCAAAGAACTTAACCCATTTATTAATATGAGTTGCTGCACCTGGAACGTGTTGAATATCAGAACCTTCTGGTCTAATCTTACCTACATAGACTGCTAAACCACCGCCAGATTTACTGATTAAAGAAGCATCACTAACAGCTCCCATAATATCTTCAATGTTGTCTTGAGCCATAATACTAAAACAACTTGCAGTATTTCCACCAAGTCTAAGGTTTTTCTTTACTGGTGTAGACTCAGAAGACTCTTTAGAAGCAAATAGCTCATAATACTTTTTAAGTTTCTTCTTAGAACCTCTAGATAGTATTAAAGCATCCATCATATTAGCCCATTGAGGATATTCAATATATCCATCTGTATCGTGAACTAAATAACTACTCTTTAAAGATACCACAGACTGAGTTGTTTGCTCAAAATCTACTTTACTATTAATAAGTTTCTCTGCAACTCTTAATAGTTTATTTTTAATTTTAAACTTATAGATACCTTTGCCTCTAAGAAGTTTATAACCTTTAATAAACTCTTCCTGTTTAAGACTAGTATTTTTATGTATCTCTCCGTGAAGTGCAGCCATTTCTAATCTACCAACAGCTAATGCCCATTGGTTATTAGTTGGATTATCTGGAGTTATAAATAGTTTAGCCTCATAAATAATAACTTTTTGTATTTCAATAGTTGTAATACCATCATAAAAAGCTATAGATAACTTTTGAAGCAACTCTACAGGGTTAATATCTAACCCTTTAAAAGCGAAATGAACCATATTAACTAGTTTGTCAGTATTTAATGGTTCTCTTCTACCATCTCTTTTAGTTACTGTTAAAACTTTATTTGCCATTAGCAAACTCCTTATAATCTTTAATTTTTACACTTGGGTCAAAGTAATTAGCCGAATGAGCCTCAAATATACCAGTCTCTGAAGAGTCTACATTTTCAACATTAGAAACTCTCTCTAAGTGCAAGTAAGCATTTTCTGCTTCTGTGTATTTAAAAGGTAATTTGAGTAATCTAAATATTTTATTAGCTCTATGCTTAGTATATTTAGTTATACTATCTTCATTAAATCCTAAGATACCTTGACCTATAATATATGAACTATATTTAGATTCATCTTCAGTAGCTTGCTTAAGAAAATCTATGATAAACTCTTCATCCCAGTACTCTGGATAATCTTCTTTGTACTTTAATAGAAGCTCTGCAAAAATATCAATATGAGTAACCTCATTCTTTTTAATCCAAGAAATGATTATAGAAGTGTTAATCATAGTGCCTTTATACTTTAATGAGAAGAAAAAGTTAAAAATACTATAGAACATAATAGCTTCTAAAACTAGGTTAGTTAATAAAACTTTTAGTTGTCCTCTTACTGTTTTATCATCTAATGATTTATAAGCTTTAGTTATCTGTAAAGCTCTTGCTCTCATAACAGGGTCAGTCTTTATAAGGTCACGAACTCTTCTAGCTTCTTCTTTACTGTATAAAGAATTATAAATATAAGAATAAGAGAAACTATGTAAAGACTCTTCCATTTCGTGATATGCTAATACGCCCTTAACCTCAGGATATCTAATCTTACTAGATATTTCAGGTAAGTTATTTACCTGCAAGCTATCTAAATTAGTTAAGTGAGATAAACATCTATCAAAGGCCTCGCTTTCAGCTTGAGACATATTTTTAAAATCTTTAGAGTCATCAGTCACTGGATACTTTAAAGGATGCCAAGCATTTGCAAACATTTTCTCTGTATGCCTCTGATAAAATTCTGGTAAAGTTTGGTCTATCATATCAACTAGGCCAGTAGTATTACCACTAAACATTTTAATATCTTTTGTATCTGCTAAAGGGTCAAATAGCTCAGTTTTAGTTACTTCCATTTACTTTCCTTTCTTAATCTTTATTTACAAACTCTTCCATAATGCGTGGAAACTTCTCAGATAAAACTAAAGCTATCTCATTTGCTATTGCTCTAATTTCCCATTGTGCGTGTGGATCTGTTCTAAGTTTTAAGAATTGACTCCACATCTGCATATTTCCAGCAATATATAAATCAGTTGTTACCGCTCTTGTTAAAGCAAATCTTGCATCTTCTTTTTTAACACCTTTTTTAATTAATCGATTGTAAGCTTCTTTAGATTGTTTATTTACCTCTTCAAAAGTAGCTCTCACTACTTCTTTATCAAACTCATCTTTTAAATATTCACAAGGTGGAACAACAAACTCTCTTTCACTTTGATTAACATATCTTTGTGACTCCCATAAATGGCTATCACTATCTAATATATCAGCAAAACTTGTTCTAAGTGTTTGGACTGCACCAATAGTTGAAATATCTTCAATTTTGATAACTGCATAAGCAAATCTAAATGTAGCTAAGTGTTTATGCTCTTTCATAGTTTTAATAAGGCCTAAATTTTTTGGTTTACTGTTGTAACAAATAGCTGCACCTGTTGCTGCCATTTCCTCTGTTCTGTTGTTGTAATCTTCTAATGTTACTTTCATTTTATAATCTCCCAATCTGTATCTAATATATCGCTTTGACTTGCTAGCCAAGGTACTACAGTATTATCAGATGTTTTCATAGCAATATATGCTTGATATGGTACCATATCATCTTCAAATACTCCAACCATTGTTCCTTTCTTATTCCCACTAGCTGGATACTTATTAGCTTCAACATAGTAAATAAACATACCTTTACCGTTCCAACCAGCTCTGCAAACCTTTTGACCATCTTTCATTGCTTGAATAGCTTCTCCAAAAGTCATACCTTTAAGTTTACCTGAGCCTTTGCACATATTACATTCTATAATATCATCCCAACCACACTCTATGGATACTCTTAATTTTCCAGAGCCTTTACATTTCTTGCATTTACTCATTTAATCTATCTCCTCTTTTGTTTTATCGTCTCTAACCCTAATAAATGTGGGTTGAATATAAGTCGCTAAGATTTGCTCATACTCAATCTCTATGACTTTACCTATAAAGTATTCATTAGGTAACCCTCTCTGTTCATCACTTAGGCCACTACCAACTTGTACGCTTCTCCCGGCCTTATCTTGTAATACTAAGCTACCTACCATGCCCATATATTTACCATCACCGCTTAGTACACTTCTACATAGTAAATCAGCTGTTGGTCTAAGTTTTAGCTTAATAGCGTCATTAACTCTTTTACCTTCTCTATACATATGATTCGGTGACTTAAGATACAAGCCTTCATAGTCATCTTTAACAACTAATTTAGCTTCATTCTTACACTCTTCTAAAGTATCAATACCGGAAAAATCCACTAGCTCACAGTGTTTACCGTAGTCTAGTTCTTCTAATATCCAGCATAGTCTGTCTTCAAAAGATAACATAGTATCTATACAGTCAAATACCATAAATCTTTCATTATCTATAGCATTAGTTTCTATGCCTTTTTCAAAGTTGGTTCTGTAAGTAGTAAGTTTAGCTGAATATCCTCTACTACCTAACTTACCAGATGAGGTATTAATATACTCAGCTTCTAGTATAAAATCTCTGCCTGGATTATTCTCAATAAGTTCTTCTGCTACGTTTTTAACATAGAACTCTTTTCCACTACTTGTGAAAAATCTAACATTATCACCAGCTTTATGTATCTGAACGTAATGACCATCATACTTAATAGAGTGATAAAATCTATCCTCTAGCTTAGACTTAGGAACTTTAACTAAGTCTTTACCTTTACATTGTTTAATGAAACTCATTAGTTCTCACTTAAAACTTCATTGTTCTCTATCATAAAAGACTTAGTTAACACGAAAGGGTCTGGGTATTCTAGTATAAATCTACCAGAAAACCTAATTTTTTCTTTTGTACCATCAGAGAATTTAACTTCTGCAAACTCACCATCTAGGTGACCCTCTATGTCCACACATTTTGGGTCTTCTACTTTAGTACCTTCAAACTCAGCTAATAGTTCTTCATAGTTGTCATCAGTAGACTTAATGAAAGTGCCATTAGCATTTAAGAACCCTTTACGGTCTTTAATGTCATTATATGCAACTTCCCAACACTCAGCTAATGTAGTTCCTTTAAGTTTTGCTATGTTAGTTAATACAACTAACATATCACCGATATCATCCTTAATGTCTTTACCTTTAGCTATATTATCGCATAGCTCTCCAGCTTCACTAATCAACTTTAAAGTTTGCGTTTCAGCTTTACCGTTAATAGTGATACCTCTATCAGCACTCCATTTAAGTGTAAGTTCTTCATACTCATTTAACGTTTTTAACATAAGTTTCCTTTAATCTTTATTTAATTCTAACTCTAAGCTTTCAGTTGCAAAAGGGTGTAATGTGATGTTTTCATCTTTAAACACTTTCTTAGCTACTGAAATACTTGGGTTATAGTCATTGTGTTTGTATGTACTAATCATACTTGTTGACACACCTAGTTTTTCTGCTATTTCTCTACCATTCAATCCTTCATCTTCTAAGGACTGAATATAAGCCTGAACTAATACCATTTAGTTTCCTCCTTTAATTTAATTTATATAATTATATCAAAATATATCTTAAATTTATATAAATTGAATATATTTAATAAATTAAATCTTCTCATATATATATTCGATATATGAGAAGATAATCTTTAGATGATAGATTATATCTATTTATAAATATAATCAAACCTCATTAAAATATGAAGATATTTATCTTATATATTTTGATAGATAATTTTGATATTTTAAAATCAAATCTTCAGTGCTATAAGCCATACTATCAACTGTAGCACCTTGACCAATCTTGGCTTCATTTCTAAGATATTGTCTAACTTGAAGTATATCAGCATATTTAACAACTAAACTTTCAACACTTTCACGAGCTATATACTCTTCATATAACTCGTGAATAGGCTCTCCAAAAGACTTCATTACTTTTCGTTCAGCTTTCTCAACCTCTTTAACTAAAGATGGATGGTTAAGTTTAGCAGTTAATGTTATATCCCCAATCTCACACTCTGCAAAATCGTGGATGATAGCCATTGTCATAGCTTTACCTAAATCAAATTCATAAGTTTTATGTAACTCTAAAACAAATGCAGCTACAAAGAAACTATGTTCAGCTACCGTTTCTGAAGTAATTCTAGGAGTTAAACTATATCTCTGTACAAACCTAAGGTTGTAAATTCTATCAGTCATATTCCCTTTAGTATGTTGGTTTTTATTCAATGCCATAATCTTCTCCTACTTCTTTACCTTCAATAATTATTGTAAATAGCTCTTCAACTGTTTTAGCTACTTTACCGCTCTTAGCTAACATTAAGTTAACTTTATCAATACCTGGAGTGTAATAAACTATAGGTATTCCTTTAGAAAAAGCATATCCACACTCCCAGATAGTTCCCATATCTTTATCTACAGTAGAAGCTATGATTAATTCTGCAGAGTCTATATGCTCTAGGTTGCCTTGAAATATATCATCCCATTGTTTTGAGCTCATTTCAGAAGACCCTAAGTTAGAAACTCTAGGTTTAAATACATTTTCAAACCATTTATCTGCAAAATCTTCTAACTCTCTACAAGCTCTCATTTGACCATCATTAAACCATCCGCCAGCTACATAAACTTTAGTTTCTTTGTTAAACATCTTGAACCTCCTTTAATATGTTTAAATATGTTTCACTTCCTGGGAAGTCTTGACGACGTTTATCATAGATATACTCTTCAGAATTGTAGTCATAAACATCATTGTTTGGTTTAGGTAAATAACATTTAGAGTTATGTCCCTCTTTAGCTGTTTTAATGAACCAATGGTCTGGACCACCAAAATCCATATTTAGAATATCTTTCAACTCTGGTAGATGTTTTATGAGTTGTTGGTATAATCTAATAGCTACAACATTATCAGACTCTGGCTGAATTGCTTCATCTTTACGAGTTCTAATAAACTGAATAATATCTTTAATGTTACCTTTAACATAGTAAAAATTACTTAAACTTCTAGGTAATACTGTACGAGCATCAAAAATACTAACTTCTTTAGAGTCTACCATATCTGCATAAAGCTCTTTAGCTAACTTATGTAACTCTTTGTATCTCTCCAAGAATGTATCATTATCTAATATAGAGGGCTTAACTAAAACATCATCCAATCTCATATCCCTATCAGCTGTACATTGAGCACTAAAACTAAGAGTTCTGTGTCTGATTAAATGTGTTACATCAATCAAATCTAATCCCTCAACTCTGAAAGTTAAGTTTATAGTTTCTAGTGCAGTAGGGAGAAGTTTACCTTCAAATGTTTGTCTAACAGCTTCTTCTCGTTCCTCATCTGTAAATACTCTATTTGGAGTATCTTCCCAAGTAGCCAATGTAAACTCTGGTATGTATTGTTTCAATTGGCTCCAAGTAGGGCAGTCCATCATAACCACTTTGATATTATCTAAGTGGTTTAAGAATTTAGTCTCTGGCTGTTGGTTCCATTTAAGTTTAACATTACTCATTAGTTTTCCCTTTTAATGTATCTTCAGCAAGTTTAGCATATCCGGCAATATCGTGCCAAGTATCTAAATGGTCTGGTGTTGTAGATAATCTACTTAGCTTGTTAACTATGTCAAAAATGTAAACTTGGTGGACTTTATCCATAGGTTTACCATTGACTTTTTGATGCCTATCAGTAATAATCCCCATTATAGAAGCTCTTAACTCTGAGCCTCCTTCATAATCTCCATATACTGCACCTCGTTCTTGTAATGTTTCTTCTATTGTTTTATTCTGTTCCATCTTCAAATCCTTCTGGTTTCCATAAATTTAGTTCATAACTATCAGTTTCAGGTAAGTATGTAACTTGGTGCATATTTACCAGCCTCATATTTTTAATAGCATCGAAAACACTTCTGCCTTTACTGTCATACATTCTAAGTACCTCGTTCCAACACTCTTTAGGAGTCGAACAACAGCTCAGAGCTTTATCTGCACTCTTAGGTCCTACTCTAAACAAACCTATTACATTATCTCCAGGGTCTCCTGTAAGTACCTGTAAGTAATGATGCTTCATAGCTTGCTCTTCCGAAACTTCTATGTAATGCATCTTAATCTCTTCCATAATATTACCCCATCTATTAGTTCCACCAGGCCTAGAGTAATAATTAAAGTGCTTGTTATCTGGTGTTGTAGGTAATGTATATAATACATCCTTATCTACAGCACAAAGAACATATTTTTCAGGTAATGCTCTTTTTCTAGCAACTACAACGTCATCAGCTTCATATAATAAGTTCATAAAAGCTTTACCTGGAAACTCTTCAACAAACTTATCTTTTAAAGCTCTTAAACCTACAGGAGGCTTTTTAGTTTTATCTTTCATCCTGTTAGCTTTATACTCATCATCAACCTGAGTATATCTAAAGGATTCTCTCCCTCCAGTAAAGTGTAACTCCCAAGACAAACAACCTGTTCTGTTTAGAATGTTCTCTAACTTATCAAGAGCATGCTGGAAAGCTATATCTATGTTAAGAGTTCTTAGTATATGTTCCTCTTCATCATATCCAGGGTCATTTATAATAGATTCCCATTCCTCTTCAGTATAAAGTTCTCTACTTAATAACTCTCCCTCTTCTTGACAAGTTAATGCACTACCGAAAATAACAGTGTCAGCATCTATCAATGCTATCTTATCATTCTTAGGAGGTAAAACCTCTCCAGTGTTACCTAGTTCGACCTCTACAATTTCTCCCTCAAAATTTCCATCTATCCCATCAATCATACTAAACCTCCACCGGCATTGGTATATCTTTATATTTAAACAATGGTGTTTTTGAGATTTCTTCCCATCCCTTAACCATAGCAAACCTTAATCTTTCAGTCCATAATGACTCATCGTCTTTAGGAACTCTTAAATAGATAGCATCGTGAACTACATTGTATATAAACTTAATAGATTCAGGATAATCTTTGATTAAATAATGAACAGCTAATTTAGTTGTTTCTCCACCACTACCTTGAACAGGCCCATTAATTCCATCAGTACCCATTTTAGGTTTAACTCTTCTACCTAATGCTGTTTGGTATGTAAAACCAGGCTTTTTATAGTTATTCCAAACATATTGATGGTACTTTTTAATGAAAGGGTACTTATTAAAGTACGTATTTCTCAATCTTTCAGCTTCTTCCAATGTACATTTAATACCATAACTAACATATGAATAATTCTGATAAGTTGCAGCAGACATACCGAATACATAACCGAAGTTAATAGCTTTAGCTAGTGTTCTATCTGTTTTTGTAATCCATTTACCCTGGTCTGCCGAACCAGTTTTAATTGTATCATAATCACTACCTAATATACCTTTCTCAGGATGTAATGTTTTACCAGTAGATAAAATAGCCATATTTGTATGTAAATCTTCTCCTTTGATGAGTTCATTGTACATATTAACTTCACCAAATATAGCCGCAGCAATACGAAGCTCTAGTGTAGAGTAATCTAAACCAACTACAACACTTCCATTTTTAAACATATCTCCTTTAGTTCTAACTAGTTCATCATTTTCAGGAGTTCCTAGTTGTGTATCAGCTTTAAACAATGGTTGAAAAGCTCTAGGAATTTGTTGAGCATTAAAACCATTAGGTAAATCTCCACCACTAGAAGTAAAACGACCCGTAATTGCACCTGCTACATTAAACTTAGTATACATTATAGGAAACTGAATACTGTTTAAATAGCTTATCTCTTTCAAACTCTTTTTAAGTTGTATTAGTTTACCTGCTTTATCAGCTAATGGATTATCTGAAGCTGCATATTTAACCAATGTATCATAATCAGATTTATCTATACCTAGATAAGCTCTAACTTGTTTATAACTATTTGGATTAAACCCATCAGGAAACTCTGGACGTAAATTATCAACAGCTTTCTGGCACTCAATCATCTTTTTATCTCTAGCTTCTGTATCAACTAGTAGACCGTTTTGTTGGTACTCTATAGCATACTTCATAGATAATATATCTACTTTATAAGCTAAAATATCTCTACCATTTTGAATGTTTTGATTTTTCCATATTAGACTTAAAGCATATACATCAATAGCTGAATATCTTAGTTGAGCTTGACTTAAATAAGCTCCTTTAACAAACCCTTGTTTCTGTAAGGCTTTCTTATCCAATCCTTCATATAGTTTACCTAACCCCATATTATCTACAGTTTTATCTAGGTTAAACTCCATAAACTCTGGATAAGCTGTCCTAACTAAGTAGAATAAATCATCAAATCTATCAGTAGTCATATTTAGTGTACCAAAGTCATATGAAGCATTATACCATACAGTCCATAAAGGTTTTATAAAATCTTTAATGTCTTGCAATGGGATTATATCAGTATCTAGGATATAAACATTTTGAACTTGCTCATCTCCATCAGATGGTAATGGTTGATATAGTTGAACTAATCTAGTGTTTGTATATAACCCATCTGTTTCAATATCTGAAAAAGCAGGTAAATCTTTTGTAAAATGTTTTAGCTCTTCTAAGCTATTTGGTATAGTGAACTTTATATTCATAGTGTCCCTTTAGTTTAGTTGAATTTAATTAAATTAAATACTTTGTTCAAAAATAAAGGAGTTCCTGCATTCACAAGAACTCCAATAATTTATAGGTCAGGAGTTTCACCTTCAGAAGGGATAGCTGTAACAGCATCACCTAAATCTAAATCTTCACCTTCAATCTCTTCAGTTTCAACCTCATTACCTTCATACTTAACGAGTTTAGCTAATTGAACAGCAGTTAAATATAATGTAACTTTATGAGTTCCACCAACATTGTTACCCATAGATGTACCGTGGATAATACCTTCAGAACCTTCTCCAATTGACCAGTCAGCAGCTTGGATAGCAGCAGTAATATCTGTACCTTTTCTATCATACACTTTAACTACTTGAGGGTTTCCATCAGGCCATTTAGTGTTAGTTTTAAAACTAATGATAACATTACCAGTAGGAATGCGTCTAACCTCTTCAGTTGCAGGGTCAATAACACCTTCAGGGTCTTTCATCATCTCATCTTTAATACCAGTAGTTTTAGGTAAACCTTTAACACCAAATTGAGATTTGTAATTTTCCCACTCAGCCATAACTTGTTCTTCGAAATGTTTATGAACTTCACCATCTTTTGGACAAACTAAAGAAGCAACATATTGCATTCTAGGCTCTTCGCCTTTCATTGCTTGGTTTGAACCTTCACCAGTAATAAACACATACTTTAACTTTGAAACTTTTGTTTTAACTTTTGTACCTTTTGCCATCTTGACATCCTTTGTTATCTTTTTTATCTCTAATATGAGAACTCTTTTATTCCTCTGCACACCGAGGTCGTGTTAGCCTGATAGACTTAATGAAGCTCCTACTTAGAGTTGGGAGTTGAACCCATACTTATTACTGCCTGCAGTCCTAAGAGATACTTCATTAAATCTACCAGAGACAAAGCTCTAGCAGTCTGCACCAAGATTACTTAGCATCTTCTTCAGGAAGTTTTGCAGTAACTTTAGAGTAGTCAGGCTTAACAGCTTTAGCTTTCTCTAGTTTTGCTTTACCTTCTTCAGGTTTCATATCACCATTAAGAACATCAGTCATAATAGCTTTTTCAGTTGCAGCAAGTGCTTTTGTATGTTGTTTACGAATAGCTTCACCTTGTTTAGAAACACGTTTAAGCATTGAACCATCTGTACCTTTAATACCTTTTCCAGATTTGTCATCATAGAAGAAAGCCGAAGTAGCTGGTAACCAAACACCTGAAAGTGAACATTGAATATGAGTAACTTGACCATTACCATCAACTTTAGTAACTGTAGAAAGGTCTACTGAACTACCACCACTTTTTGGTTCTAACAATGTTTTTAACTCTGCTGTAAACTCTTTACTTACTTTGTGTGCTTCACAAATTGCCATCGCCGATGCGAAAATCTCTTTTTTACTTGCCATTTTAGGGTCCTTTAAGTGTGCTATGCACGAATTTAATAGTTTAACGACCTTCTTCAAGTCGAAGAGATATTATCTATCTCTTAAAAGATATGATATTATATCAATTTATTTCTTAAATCTTCATTAAATTAAATTAAATCTCTAAATTTTAATTATTTAAGAAAATTTTATCTTTACTTCTGGACATAGCTACATAAAGCAATTTCATCCTCTCATTTTTATCTATACAAATGCTCAAATCTTCTGAATCTACATATACATTTTGATACTCAGAACCTTGGCTCTTATGTATCGTCATACAATGGTTAAAGTCTAGTATAGACACATAGTCATTTATAGCTTTATACTCTTTGTATACTTTCTTAGAGTCTTTACCTTGTTTATTTAGCTCAACTAGATTTTTACCTAGTTTAGACCTAATTAGTTTATTCTGATAACTACCAAAAATTCCAGGTATAACTAACCTATTGCCAGTATCTACATCATAACAAGTGTAAAACTTTACATACTTAAGAGAGTTTAACACTTTCATAGGATTATATTTAGTATCTTTAGTTATATCTCCAACAACTGTTGTTAATACATCTTCAGTAGAACATTTATCAGTAATGCTAACAAGCTCTAAAGTTTTCTTAAGGCTTGGACAATATAATATATCACCCAGTCTAGGAGTTTTATAACCTTGTATAGATATGTTATGATTCTCTACAGCTTTGTTTGTATAGCATAACATTATCTTGTCATCACTATCATCCAATTTATATAGCTTATCTATATCTTTGTTCCTAAGAAACGACTTAGTAGGTTCTAAGTAACTCATAGGTTTCTTACCCTCTATCATATCTACCAACTTAGATAAAGGAATACTTATATCCGATGTAGACCTATGTATAGTTGTAAGCCTCTCCCAGAATGGTTCGTGTGGGTATACTGCAGGAGGTCCATCAACTGGTGAGAGCTGGTTTAAATCTCCTACGTATAAAACTTTTAAAGGTTTTATAGACTCTTCAACAATCTCAGTTGGCTCATCTGAACATATACACTGCTCATCAGAACTATCTAGTTGTTGACCACACTCTTTACAGGTGTAAGTAGTTAGCAACATAGAATCTTGTAAATCTCCCAATGACATATAATCTTTCTCGCCAACAAAACTAAACTCATCAATAACTAAAAGTTCTAATACTTCTGGTTTACCTCTTTGAGAGTTAGTCATAAGAGCTCTAATATGTTTAGCTTTCTCATTAATGCCTGGACGCTTCTTCAGAAAGCTATGCAATGTACTAATATCTGTATCTTTTGGTAGTTTAGAAACTAATATATCTTTAGCTTTATGAGTATAAGCCACAACTTTATAAGTTACACCTAGTTTGTTTAAAGTTTCTATAACACCATACAAATATGTTGTTTTACCAGAACCTGCAGGCCCTGTTATAAAGGCCTCTAGTTCATCATCTTGTTCTAAGAATTTAGTTATCATTTCTGTCTCCTTTTATCTAATTAGTTACTTGTTATCCATTATTTAACCTCTAATAAATTATTTACCAGCTCTCTAGCCATATTAAATATGTAAAATAACTCCTCTTCCTCAATAGGTAATGACTCAGTTAAACTATGTTTACAATGTACCTTATCATATGTATGAATACCTACAACTTCTTGACCTCTCATAACCTCTACCTTAAACTCTCTTTTAGAGTCTCTTAAAACTTTACCTAATTTGTATTTCATCTCTTATCCTTTATACTTTACAGTTTGATTTATGTGCTTCTACATAGTCTTCCCAAGATAATTTACCTTGCATAAATAGTCCCATAAGCTTACAGTCTGGTGTTGTTCTTTCCCAGTTATACAGTACTTTCTTACCAGTTAGTTTCTTACTTATAAAAGTTCTTAAGTGCCTTTCAACTTGCCTGTCGTCTATCTTGTCTCTAAGAACTTTATATGTAACTAAGTATTCTGTACCTATAAACTCCTCTCTGCAGTACTCTATTTTAGTGATAGGTCTTTGCTCAATGTTAAGATACTTAATAGCTCTCTTAGTGTTTATTAGTTTATCTAACTCCTTCAAGCTATCCTCAGTATCTTTATCATTAAGAACTTTAATAGACTTAACTACCTCTTTAACTGAGTCCTTACGGTATGTTTGTATTCCACTCATTACCATAAGAGTGTCTTGAGCAAGGTTAAACTCTAAGCTTTCTCTTATAAGCCATTCATATTTCTTTATTGTTTCTGGTGTCATTATATATCTCCTAATATTTCAGTTAAATCAGAATCACCCCAACCGTGAGAGTCTATAATAGACTCATAGTCTTCAGGTTCTGAATCCCTTAGCTCTTGTAAAAGCTCTTCGTACTCTTGTTGTTCAACCTCTAGTTTATCCATATAAGTTTGTAAAGCAGATTCGTTAGCATCCATTGTTCTCCTTTATTTGTGATAAAATAACTTCTTTTTGGTTATCTCCTATAGAACCTTCTGGTATATCATCTAATATCTTATAAAACTCTTCTTCAGTTATATTACATATAAAAACTTCCCATTTATATTGATAGTTATAAACTTTGCCGAATTTACGTTTATCAATGTATACTACAAATTCATCATTGTTTTCATCATACCAAGTAAGTAGTACCTTACCTTTAATATTTTTTACAGGTTTAATGCTAGTAATAAACTGCTCTCTTGTCATCTCTTATCCTTTATTTAATTTATTTATAGAGAAATTATATCATTTAATTTCTTAATATTTAATTAAATTGAATTAAAAATATAAGAAATTAAATTATATAATTATTAAAATTTACCATCTTTAGACAAACTAAAAGATGGTAAATTAGATATTGTTATAAGTCTACAGAGTCCATTGAAATTTCATCAACTCCGTTCATAGGCCTATAATCCCCAGGAATCTGAACAACCTGTAAGTTGTATAACTTCCCATCGTGTAAGTACGACACTTTGTTCTTCAGTTTACGAAGTTTAGTCTTAATCTCCACTGGGTCTAGTCCTGGAATATCTCCAGCTATATCAACTAATGACCTAAGGTTTAAGTCTTGAGTAGATGTTGTATTATAAACTAACATTCTACCCTCTTCCCTAAATTTCGACGGCTTGAACATACTATCTAGGTCGTGTTTAGATATGCTAAGGTCTTCAGTAAATACCTCTATTAAAGCTGTTAAGTTTTTATCCTCTATCGCCTCAACTATTTTATCCATAGGACTTATAGTAATTTGGATATATTCCTCATAATCCTCATTCTTCCAAGGTCCATTATCCCTATACTCAGTATGTGAAATCTGAGGAAGTGTTTTGATATAGTTTGCAAAGTGAGGTAACTCATACTTCATCTTTTCCACAAACTCTCTTGTATCATCAGTTATTTTAGAGAGTTTGTTAGGACATCTAAACAAAACAAGCCTACGGTCATTCTTCGACATATCCGTTATGAGCTTAGTGTTCATATTAGTAGTTATTATCGGAGTCATATAGTGTCGTTTGTTCTCCCCTGTTATATCTTTACCTTTCCTAGATGGTGAAAACGTCGGTTTACCTGTTATGTTCTTCAGTGTACCTACTAGTTTTTCCTGCTCTTTCTTAGAAGCACCTTCACCAACCTCATCAAGAACTATATAGTCTGTTTCTCCCATCCATATGTTAAATGAGTTTGTTAGTTTCTCCAAATCTGCATCTTGCATACGTGAAGGTCCTGCGAAGTACGGTAGTATCAGTGTTGTAAACAAACCTTTACCAGCTCCTCCAACACCTGCAAACACAAAATATAGTTCAGAATGCTCGTAAGTTCTATGTTTATGAGCTAAAAACTTCATCAGCCTCAATCTGTTGTCTGGGTCAACTATTAAGTTTTCCAAGAATTTAAGTATAGTTCCAGGATACCTAGGGTCCTTAACAGCCAATGTTCCGTTCAGTATCTTAACTCCCTCAGATGGCTGAAACTGGTTAAATATAATCTCTTTGTTCGGTAGTTGTGTTTTACCTCTAAACTCCTCTGGAGTGTTTACTAACTGTACAGAATCAGCCTTCTTAAGTATCACCTCTCCCTTAACCTTTATCCTATCCCTTGAATAACTAAGTATTCTGTTCGTCATCTCCGTTTGAGTATGAAACAAGTTCACCGCATCCGTAGTTCTGTTGTGTTCTATAAATAGTGACTGCTCAGAGTCATACATAACCTCCATCATAACATTGTGTCTGTTCGGGTATGTATATCCCTCCTGCTTCCACTCAGGGTTGTAAGTCCACAGTATATCCCCAGTGACTGAGTTTAGACGTGTTTTTATATCATAGTTACAGTCCGATATAACTCTACTCTCTGGCATAGGGTCTTCCCATAATGAGTTCAGATATAACATAAACTTCTTGAAATTGTCCTCAGATACTGATGGGTCTTGTGCAAGCTTAAATCTCACAGAGTTCATCCAGTCTGTACCCTCTCCCTGTTTAACATCCCGTGGGTGTCTAGCCTCTAGCTTACGAGGGATTATATCCTCTATCATATCCTCTATGTACTGCTCTTGCTCAAGCAAATAACCTAATGTGCTGTTCGACATCAAGTTTGGATTGTACTCATCGTTCGATAGTGTAGACAAGTTTAGTTGTAGGTGTGGATTATCCAACAAAACCCTCAACGTATGAGCATAAATCAAGTCTATAACAGCCTTCGGAATCCTAGTCGACGGAAGTTGTTCCAGTGGAGGTGTTAGAAGTGTTTTAGTCTTGTTTGCTGGTGTAGCTAGATATATAAGCTTGTTATCCACCTGTATATCTATATTGGCCTTCTTAGCCTCCTTAGAAATCTTCTTTAGTTGGTCGTAGTCCTCCTTGTGGAAACTATATAGGAGGTGTCCTCCCTTGAGGTCGCTCTCCGCCACATATTCTGCTGTATCATTATCCGCCAGAAGTGCTTGTTTAAACAGTGGAGAATTATCTATATCTATACCTATAAAGTCCTCCCTTGCAATAGCTCCTAGAACCGGAGTATTTTGAGTGTTTCGTTTGGACTGATATTGTATCCAGTTGTCTGGAAAGCCTGGGTTGGTTTTCGTTCCATCCGAGTTCCTCCTTAGAGTTTGGGAGGACATTGGGACAGTGTGAAATATTTTAGTATAATCTATGTTGTTTGTGTTATCCATTAATGTGCCTTGTTTGTTATTAAAGTTCTATGAATTCTTCGGAGTTGTTAGAATTACTTAAATTTCCGAGGAATAACCTGTAAAACGTTTCGTCGTCAATATCTATTATATTTGCATCTATATAGTTATTGGAAGTTTTGTAGTCCTTCCTCCAATGAACTATGTTACTATACCTTTGTTTGAGGTACTTTAGAGGTATTTGATTTGGGTGTTGTCCATTATTCCTGGGTGAGAAGCTAGGTGTGGTTTGTTGTTGTAAAGCCTTATGTGTTTAGCTCCTGTCCTTGTAATGTAGATGGATTCGCTTAGTTTCTCTTCAGTCAATGTGGGATTATTTTGTAATATGGTACTTATCCTTAAAATTTCCATTGTTGGTCTCCTTTTTAGAATTTTATTCTATCATTAAAATCTTTAAAAATCAAGAAAAATTAAATAAAATATATTTTTCTTAATTCTTTATATATGAAGAATTAAGAAAATGATAAAAATCCGATGATTTCTCTATAAAGAATTATAAAGAATTAAGAAAATCTAAAAATCTAAAAATTCTTCAAAATCCAGTTTTTTCCGGTCTATAGGGTTTTTTTCCCTTCCGAGCCGGAACTTATAGATATATAGATTTTTTATCATTTTTAGAATATATAGAATATAAATAATTTATATAGATTAAGAAATGATTAAGAAATAATAAATTCCAAACCACTCTTAACTAGGTTTAACAATCCCAAACTACTAAATAGAATTCCTACCTTTAATATATAGTTATTCATCATCTTCCTCTGCTCTTTTAGCTATCTCTGACATTGTTATAAACATATCGTCGTCTATCATAGTTATTCTATTGACTTTTTCCATAACACTCCTGTAAGTTTCATTAGGTTCTAGTGGAACACTTATCTTATACAAACTCTTAACTGTTAGTTTGGGTGTATCATTTCCATCAATATTAATAAAGCCCTCAGAACTTGGTACTTTATTAATAGTTCTATATCCGTCAATAGTTCCTGTATCTCCCTCAACATTTATAAAGAACTTAGTAGTCCAGCGTGTTCTTATACCATTAGTTAATCCTGTGATTAGGTTATACTCTTTAGTGAATTCCATTTGTTACTCCAATATGTTAATTTATTAAATCATTAATAGGTTTATAGAGTCACAGTATTCCAATGGACTCTATAAACCTATTTATCTTTATCTTTAGCTTTAGTATCACCATTAAACTCTGACCAATCCTCTTCTAAATTATATAGTTCTGGATTGTTTAGGTTTTCCGATAATTTTTTAGCTTCTTTGGCTTTCTCTTGAGCTTCCTCGAATTTAGATTCAGCCATAAGAGTTATAACTTCTTTGTCCATATCTTTAGATTGTTTTCTTAATTTATTGGACTTACTAGCGGCCGCTTTACAATAACTCTTAGGTTTTCCGTTAGATACAACCATATTGTCAATCGGCTCATAAGTTTGATGGTATTTACACCAAGCTTCGACTATCTCTCCTGTCTTTTTATCTAGTTTTGGTGGGTGTTGAGAACTTCCTCCACCTGCTTTTGGTGCTAACAATTCTCTTAACTCTTCCGATGCCTCTTTAGGTAACTTGTGTTTCTTAATTAGTTTCTCAACTTCTTTCCATACTTGTGTTTTGTTTAACGCCTTAGTTTGAGTTCTCACTTGTGAGTTCTCTTTTTGGTCATTTGCCATAATATACTCCTGTATAATAGATATAGTTCTTGGAATTAATGAACTCCATAGAATCCTCTTATTTGAAGAGAACTCTAGGAATTATTTAAACCACCAAGTTAGGTTAGAATCCTCTAAACAAGATATTAACCCTTCGGAGGCCACAACTATAGTTTGTTTATCTAATTCAACTAAAATAGTTGGCATATACATATTATTAGATTCACAAAATTCTTTTAATTTATCTTTGGTTACACTTATTTCAACAATCATTTTATATCCCTTGGTTTAATTTGAATTCTAATGAACTCTATAGAATTCTCTTATTTGGAAGAGAATTCTAAGAATTAATTAAATTATAAATCTCTTCATAATGATTATTCATATCATCAGTTAATATATTTTCAATTAGTTCCACTTTATCATAAAGATAAATATTATATTTAATCTCTAAATGAATTATTAATCTGTCTATCAATCTCTTATATCTGGATTGTAATTCATCTAAAGATATTTTATTATCTTCATATAATTTAAAATTTTTATCTCTTATTTTAAGAGATTCATTAATTAGATTTTTCATCTTATATCCTTTTGATTTATAGAGAAATTATATCATCTTAAATCTTAAATTTCAATTAAATTGAATTCAATCTTAGATGAGATAATCTCTTTGTTTTGATAGAATAATTATATCATTTAATTTCTTAATATTTAATTAAATTGAATTAAAATTATTTAGTGATAATCTTCTATAAAATAATATCTAATTATCATCTAAA
>Ga0256828_1000186_pt1 | contig 41915 bp, 35 predicted proteins | sample CV88metaG_FD_185993 | JGI IMG/M metagenome (GOLD analysis project Ga0256828, IMG submission 185993) | Hydrothermal vent microbial communities from East Pacific Rise, Pacific Ocean - CV88 | ecosystem: Environmental > Aquatic > Marine > Hydrothermal vents | place: Pacific Ocean: East Pacific Rise...
TATACTCAACCAATAGAGATTTAGAAAAATATGTAGGTAAAGGAGAAGAGATGTTAACTGTAAATATAGAAAAACTACCATCATTTAATAAAGGGCTTGAAAAAGGTATTCAAGAAGGAATTAAAGAGGGAATTAAAGAGGGAATTAAAGAAGGAATCAAAGAAGGAATCAAAGAGGGAATAGAAAAAGGTAAATATGAGACTTTGAAACTCTCTGTTAAAGCATTTCACTCTGTAGGATATGATGCTCAAAAAATAGCAACACTTTTGCATATTACCAAACAAGAGGTTGATGAGTTTTTAATGCAAAAATAAAAAAAAGATTACAATTGATAGAAATTTTTTGGGCTTGGTTGAAGCTGGTCGGCTGAAGCCAACCCTACAATTTAGGATTGTGTTTTTTATTGATTGGGAGATTATTTTTTTGTAAATTTTGTCTGTTATGCGTATATTATGATGTGTTAAGCGTATGGTTGGCTTTAGCCGACCATTATATCAAAATAGAATTTTTAAAATATTTTTTATGATAAAATATTAAATGCCAAATTACAAAAGAAATTTTCAACACGGATACACTTATTTTTTAACCATTATAACCCACAAACGAAACCCAATTCTTATAGAAAATATAGAACTCCTAAGAGAGAGCTTTCGTCAAAGCAAGAGACAATATAGATATGATATTGATGCTATTGTTATTTTGCCTGACCATATACATATGTTGATAACTCCACAAACTGTTACCGATTATCCTAAAATTATCTCCTCAATCAAGGCTTATTTTTCAAAACATTGTGATAAGCGATATTATGCACATCTTGAACAATCAATGAGTAGAGATAAAAAACGCTATAAACCTATATGGCAAAAAAAATATTATGAACATACCATTCGAGATGAGTTTGATATGTATTATCATCTCAATTATATTGAGCAAAACCCTGTTAAACATGGATTGGTTGAGAATGCTTTGGAGTGGAGGTATTCTTCTTTTAATCGGTGATTTTTTTTTGGTCGGCTGAAGCCAACCCTACGCTAACCCTCTTTTTAGAGAATAAAATTTAAAAAATATAAAAACATCTTTTATGTTTACTCCAATAGAGATTTAATATAGAATTATAATAAATCTCTATTTTAAAATTACGCTAACTCTTTTAAAGCCTCTTTGGCTGAAGCTATAGCCTCTTCTATCATCTCATCTGTTGTAGCTGTAGAGATAAAGCCAGTTTCGTATGATGAACATGCTAGATATACACCTTTACTAAGCATTTTGCCATGAAATTTACCAAATAGTTCACTATTATTTTCTAGTGCATCTTCAAAGTTTTTGACCTTTTTGTCTGAAAAGAAAAATCCAAACATAGAGCCTCTAACCTCTGTAACCATTGGGATACCTACCTTTTCACTAGCCTCTTTGAACCCTTGCATTAATCTTTTGGCTCTCTTTTCTAATGTAGTGTATATATCAGGGTTTGCTAAAAGCTTCTCTAAACTAGCAAGTCCTGCACTCATTGCTATTGGATTTCCTGATAGTGTTCCTGCTTGATATATTGGTCCCTCTGGTGATAGTTTAGACATAATTTCACTACTAGCACCAAATGCACCTACAGGCATACCAGCACCAATTACTTTTCCTAAAGTGATAATATCAGGTTTGACTGTTGTTATACCTTGTGAGCCTTTTAGTGATGCTCTAAATCCACTCATTACTTCATCAAAAATTAGTAATGTTCCATTTTCATCACATAACTCTCTAAGTTCAATCAAAAACTCTTCATCAGCAGGAACTAATCCCATATTACCTGCAATAGGCTCAATAATTATACAAGCTATATTACTACTATTTTTAAAACACTCTTTTACACTATCTATATTATTATATTGAGCTAGTAGTGTATGTTTGGTAAGGTCAGCTGGAACTCCTGGGCTTGATGGAGAACCAAAAGTTGCCATACCTGAACCAGCTTGAACTAAAAGAGAATCAGAATGCCCATGATAACATCCTGTAAACTTGATAAAATCATCTCTATTAGTATAACCTCTAGCTAATCTAATAGCACTCATAACAGCCTCTGTTCCAGAATTTACAAATCTGATTTTATCAATTCCATCAAATAGATTTACTATATGTTTTGCAAGTTTTGTCTCTGTTAGGGTTGGTGCTCCAAAGCTAAGTCCTTTTTTTACAGCACTCTCTACAGCGTTTTGTATATCACTATCACAATGTCCAAATATTAATGGTCCCCAACTTTGGACAAAATCTATATATCTATTTCCATCTATATCTATAATATATCCACCCTCTCCTCTATCTATAAAAGGTGGTGTTCCTCCTACACTTGAAAATGCTCTAACAGGAGAGTCCACACCACCTGGTATAACTTCAAAAGCTTCACTAAAAGCTTTTATACTTTTTTCATAACTCATATTTATATAGTCCTTTTTAAATTTTTTTGATACTATACTATTTTTCCTATTTTAAAACTCTTGAGAAGGCTTGATTATGCGTTGGTTATTGGCATTTATTATTACTGTTATTACTTATATATTATTAATATGGCTATATTTTGTGAGCTTTTCTGATATAAAACTTATACAAAAGCCATTACCAAAAGATAATAGAATAAGAATATCTTTGAAAGAATATAAGCCAATTAAAAGACATATAGTTAATAAAAAAAAGTTAAAATCAAATATAAAACATATAAAGTCTAAAAAAGAAAAGCTAAAAGATATAAAATTCAAAGTAAAAAAAAGACGAAAGAAAAATAATATAAAAGAGATAAAAAAGGTATTAACAAAGAAAAAAAGAGTATTTAAGAAAAAAAATAATATTAAAAAAACGAATAAAAGTTTAGATACGGATATTGTATATATACCAACTCCTTTATTTAAAAATAATAAAATAACTTTTACTTCTAAATATAGAAAAAATATAAAAAATTATCCAAATAGTAAAATAAAAAGGTTATATGGTAAAGAGTTTTTATCTTATACTTCAAAACAAAAAAAATTTATAGAAGAAAATTTAGATGAGATACACAGAATAACGCAAAATGTTTTATGGAGAAGAGGTTATCCTGGAGGTTTGATGTCAGCAAAAACAGGTCAACAAGGAACAAATATAGTCTCTTTTTATCTTCATCCTAATGGAGATATTAGTGATTTGAAATTAAAAAGTAAAACAGGATATAGATTATTGGATGAAAATAGTATAGAGACTATAAAATCAGCATATAAAGATTATCCTTATCCCTCTGAGACTACTAAAATAATATTTTTTGTTGAATATTCTATTTTTGGATATTAAAACTATTAAAAAAGCAAATATATTATAAAATATTATTAAATGTTAAAAAAGAATATGCTATAATCTATTGTCTTAAAAAATAATATTAAATATTTAAAATTAATCTATTATATTTAATATTGTTCTTATAGATTGTTAGATAATATTTTGCTTCCAAGCAAATTGAGGGAGATTTATAATGCTTCGTAATGTTTTTTATTTTTTTATATTATTGTCAATAGTAGGTTGTAGTCCTAAAAAAGAGTTTATACTTTTTAATCAAGTCGATATTAATAAGACAAAATCCGATAATTTGAAGACAACAGAGTTTAATGATGTTGAATTTGAATATAAAATTGTTCCAGATGATAGAGTATTAGTTATTATATATAAGCATCCAGAACTTAGTCCTTCTACATTAGGAAATAGAACTAGTGATAGAGGTATTTTGATTAATTCAAGAGGTGATATTCGATTACCACTTATTAAGTCTGTGCATATTGCTGGATTAACTCAAACTCAAGCACAAGCTAAAATAGAGGAAAAATTAAAGAAATATATAAAATCTCCTGATGTTTATTTAGAAGTTTTAAATAAAAGAGCCTATGTAATAGGAGAGATAAATCATCCAGGTGAAGTTGAATTGGCAAATGAAAAGATTACTTTACTTCAATTATTAGCTAGAGCAGGAGATTTAAAAGATAGTGCTAATAGAAAGGCTATTATGATTTTGAGAAATCAAAAAGGTAAAATAAATTCAGAGATAGTTAATCTAACTGATGCTAATTCTCTTAGAACAGCAAATTTAATGGTAAGACCAAATGATATTGTTTATGTTTTACCTAATGATATGAAAGCATTTAATACTAAAGTTGGAGAAGTTAGTCCTATCTTTAGTCTTATTAATACAATATTGTCACCATTTATTACTATTAGAGTTTTATCAAATTGGAATTAATTATGAATAATTTAGAAACAAATAACAACAAAACAGAAGGTCTTGAGCTAAAAGATATAGTTAAAATATTTATGAGTTATAAATGGTTTATTTTATTATCAGTTATTATATTTTCTCTTTTGGCAAGTATATATTTATATTTTGCACCTGTTACTTATAGTGCAAGTGGTTCATTAGAGGTGATTACATATGATAAAAGTAATTTGGCTACAGATGATTTACTTGAAAATACTTTTTATTCCATGAGTAAAGAGGTAGATAAAGAGATTGAAAAGTTAAAAACCTATAAATCTAATAAAAAAGTTATTGAAAATATGAATATGACAACTCAAATTTTTAGAAGAGGAAAATATGGAAAGAAAATTGAGTTGTTTGGAGATGAGATACCTATAAAAATTGAAAAAATTAAAAATGTTCAAGATGTAATATATGGAAGAATGATAGAGATTATTCCAGAAAAAAATGGTTTTTATTTAAAAATAGAACATTCTTTTAAAGAAAAATTATTTCATACTCTTTTTAAAAAGAAATTATTAACATTTGATGATAAAAAATTATTTAAATATAATAAAGCTATTGTTACAAATTATTTTAAACTTTTTATTAAAAAAGTAAAAAATTTTAAAGAACCTATATATTTTAATCTTCATGGAGATAGTTATTATATTTATGAAAATTTTATTACTAAAAAATTAAAAATAGAACAACCTAATAAAAATGCACCTATTATTAGAATATCTTATGAAGATAATATTCCAAAGAGGTCAACATTATATGTAAATAAATTAATTAATACTTTTATAGAAGAGGGTAGAATTAATAAAACAAAAAGAAATGAGAATATATCTAAATTTATAAAAGATGGATTAAAAGAAAATTCAAGAGAATTAAAAAAAGCAGAAGAGGCTCTAGAAAAATATAAAATCAAAAATAAAGTTATAAAGACATCTCTTCAAGCTGATTTAATCATAAAAGAGTTGAGTGATTTAGAGGTGAAAATATCTGAAAATAGATTTAAAGAAATGGTAGTTAATAATATTTTAGAAGAGTTAAATAGAGGAAATAATCTTAATTCAATTATAGCTATGTTGAAAACATTAGACTCTAAAGTTACAATTGATTATATTATTTCTCTTCAAAAGTTAAAATTAGAGGAGAATAAATTAAGTACAGAATATACAAGTGAGTATCCTCAATTAATTACTTTAAGAAAAGAGATACAAAATATAAAGAGAAATATATATTCAAGTGTTAAAAGTTTGAAAACTTCAATTTTATTTGAGAAGAGAAATCTTTATAAGCTAAAAAAAGAGAAAGAAGCCAAATTTGAACGCTTACCAAATGCAGAAACTACTGTTGTTAATTTGGATAGAAAATATAAAATATTATTAAAAATGAATGATTATCTTTTAGAAAAAGATAAAGAGAATGATATTGTAAAAGCTGCTATTATATCAGATTATAATATTGTTGAAAAATCATATTTACCTAAATATCCAATTAAACCTAAGCGTTCATTAATACAGATATTAGCTTTGATTTTGGGTTTTGTTGTAGGTGCTATTTTATCATTTTTACACTATAGTTTGAGTAATAAAATTATAGATAAAGATTATATAGAGAGACATACAGGCTTAGAATTAAGTACTTCAATACCTTTTTTTAAAAAGAATAAAAATAGAAATATAGGTGTTTTTGATAATCCACAATCTATTTTTTCTGAGAGTTTTAGAAAATTAAGAACAGATTTACAATTTGCTACTAAAGCTAATAAATCTAATGTATTTTTGGTTACTTCTATGCTTTTGGGAGAGGGTAAAAGCTCTATTGTAGCTAATTTAAGTGCAGTATTTCAACTGGTTGGTTATAAAGTTATAGTTATAGATTTAAATTTGAGTAAGCCATCTTTACATAAATATTTTGATATAGATTATGATAATGGTATGAGTGAATATTTAGCAGGAAAAGTTGATATAACAGATATTGTTTTTCCAACAGCTTATCCTAATTTGGATATTATTCCTGCTGGTTCTATTCCTATAAACCCTTCAGAATTACTTTTATCCAAAAGAATAGCTACTTTATTAGATAAATTGAGAGAGAAATATGATTATATTATTTTAGATTTATCTTCAATATCATCTTCAATATCAGTTTTAACCTTAATGGAATATGCTGATATTAATTTAGTTGTGATTAGAAAAGATTACTCAACAAAATTATCTGTAACTGATTTGGAGAAGTTTATTATTAAATATAATTTAAAAAATATCAAAATTATAATGAATGGAACTAAAGATGATGAAAAATATTAATATTTTTATTGCTGATTAGTTTTAAAATGTTATAATATGGTATCTTTGAGAGTGTATAATTAAAGTAAGGATAGAATATGAAAAATATAACAGCCGTTAAGATAAATAATACTAGATTAAGAAATAATAAATTAAAAAGGAATATACTTGGTTACAGTAGATTAGATTATATACAAAAAAGAGCTATTGATTATATTATGGTTATAGTTCTTTTTTCTATTTTTTGGCCAATTATATTATATACTATATATAGAATAAAAAAAGAATCACCTGGACCTATATTTTTTAAACAAACAAGAGTTGGATTAAATAATAAAAAATTTAATTGTTATAAATTTAGAAGTATGCATACTAATTCTCACTTTAATCCATATACTCAAGATAATGATTCTAGAATTTTCCCATTTGGACATATTATGAGAAAAATGAGAATAGATGAATTGGCTCAACTTATTAATGTTATTAAAGGGGATATGCATATAGTTGGACCACGAGCTGAATGGGATATTTTGGTTAATGAGTATGAAAATGTAATACAAAATTATAATTTAAGACATACTGTTAAACCAGGTATTACTGGATTGGCACAAGTTAGGTATCCATATGGTAGAAATGTTCAAGATGCTAGAAAAAAATTAGATTATGATATATTTTATATTAAAAATTGGTCTCTTTTTTTAGAGATAAAAGTACTGTTTCAAACAGTGGCAGTAATTTTAAAAAGAAGTGGGATATAATAACTATATCCCTTTTAAATATTGAATATTTTTTAAATGTTTTTTAATACCATTAAATATATTTAAAATATTTTCTTCTTCACTTCTATTTACTTTATTTTGAAAATCTTTATAGTGTGGTGCATTTATAAAGAAGTTTTGTAAGTTTTGATGATACTTTTCAATATCTTTTATTGATATATTTTCTTTTGATTTTAAAATATTTTCCCAATTTCTTTTTATATCATCTAGTGATTTTATTTTAAAAACATAAGGCATATCTTCATACCATGCTCTACCAAATATCATAGTTGGTGTGCCTCTTACAACACTTTCCCAACCAACTGTACCACTAATTGTTACTGTAGCTATAGCATTATCTATAAGTTCAAAAGGCTCTACATCAACATCAATAAATTTTATTCTATTTGAAATATTTAAGATATTTTTATAATAGTTTTTATGTCTTCCCATTGCTCCTTCTTCATTTATATCAAATTGAGTTTTATGCTCTTTAATATAAATAAAATAATCTTTGTCTAAGAAATTATTTAATAACTCAATAATTAATTCTTGAGTTGAGAAAATACCACCTGTAGGAACTGTTGTCTCTTCTGGTTGATAATGTAGTGCTAAAAATAGATATTTTTTATTATAATCTGGCAGTATAGATAAGGACTTATATTCTTCTTTTAGAGTATTTAAAAATCTTTTATTATTATGTTTTTGTATTTTTTTATGATATTGAAGACTATTTTTATTATAAGGAATAGTATCTTTTTCTATTATATAATAACTATGGTCTCTATCAAAGTATTGTATTGGATTATGTATAAAATTTTTTACTCTCAATAGATTATTTTTTACAAAATTTTGGCTATCCATTCTGTTTTGTTGTTCTATCATAAACCAAGGTATTGCTTTTTTATAGTCTCCTTTTACATCATCTAATTTAGATTTTATATCTTCTCTTAGAGTATTTGTAGGTTTATTTTCTTTGATATATTTTTTTAGATAATTTGGAGTAGATTGAATATCACTTATAATAAAAGAGCTATCAGGAAAAGGTGTCATTTGAAACATTAGAAATTCAATATTTTTGATTTTTGCTACTATATATAATACATAATCAAAAACTCTATGAGGTATAGATGGTGAAATAACAATATCTATTTGATATTTTTCAGTAATAGTTAACCAATATTTTAAAAGTTGATAAAAGAATATTTCACGATTTTGACAAGTAAAATTTCCACGACCCAAATCTAATCTATCCATCATTTTAATAGCTATAGATTTTTCAAAAGATATTGATTTGATTAAATCTTCACTAATATCAAGTTTATAATCTAAATTAGGGAAGTTTATTCCTAACCAAGCATCATCTATTTGTTGATAGAAACAGTTTGGATATGTTTCTGTTATTTTTTCACTTCCATCATTCCAACCAATAAAATATACAGGATTGAATTTTAGTTCTTTATCTAGTTTTTCTACAACTTTTAGCCATGGATTGGCAATACAGCAGTTATATAATACATTATAATTTTTGTTATTCATTTTTTTCTCCATTATTGTATTTAATAAAATTTTCTATATTAGCAGAGATATTATTTCTTTGACAATATAGATAAAATTTTTGCATTTTGATATAATCATCCAATGTGTCAATAGTTGCACTTAAATTTGGATAACGATAATTTTTTTCTATATCTTTTATATAAGTAGTATCATTTTTTTTTATATATGGTGTTACATGTTCAATATCATATTTATCTGTTGTACTATTATAAGCTTTTTCCAATGCCTGAAAGGTAAAAACCTCTGTACTTAGACCTATAACTGCATTGGAAAATCTACTATAGTTTATATCTTTTTTAGATTTATAAATATCGATAAGTTTATCAATAATATAACCATCCATTAAAGGATTATCAGCAGTGACTCTTATAATATTTTTTGCCTTATATTTAAGTGCTGTAAAATAGAACCTCTCTAATACATTTTCTAAATCTCCACGATAACATTCAATATTTAGTAGTTTAAGTTTATCCTCAATAATATCATCTTGAGTTTTATTTGATGTTGCTACCACAATTTTATCTATCTTTTGAGATTTTAAAACAGATTTAAAACACCTTTCAAGTAGGGTTTCTCCACCTAAATCTAGCATAACTTTTGAAGGTAATCTACTAGAGTTTAATCTAGCTTGAATAATACATAAATAGTTTATCAATTCTATTTTCTCCTTTTTAAGATTAAAGATTTTATAAAAAGTTTATCCTCTTTAGGTATAAAGAGTATAAGAGATAAAATATATATAATTGTTGTAATAGATATATTGAAAATTAAGCCTATAAAATTATTATAGCTAATTAGAGAAATTAGATAATGACTAACTAAAAAGGAGCTAATTATTAGAAGTAGCATAGGTATAATCACTTTTTTTATATAACTTATAGTATCTATTTTAAAATATTTTAAATAAGAAAATATATTCATAAAATTTAAAAATATAAATATGAAAGTATAAGCAATAATAAATATTAGTATGCTTTTGTATATAGATAATAAAATTGTACCTACAAGTAAACTAATTGTGGTGTTTAATGTTAAAAAATTTCTATTTATTTTTGTTTGACCATCAGCATAGTACATCATTAAAAAAATATTAGAACTAGGAGAAATAAATGGTAATAGAATAATTTGAATTAATATAGAAATATTTTCAAATTCTTTTCCAATCCAAAGAGTAATTATTAAATTAATATTAACTAGAACTAATAGTGTTAAAAAAGATATTACAATTGAATTTAATCTTGATGCTTGGAAAATTTTTTCTGTAGATAATTTTTTTTGATTTTTATCTGATAGAATAGGGATTAAAGGTTTTAATATAGCATTTTGTATATCTAATATAGGTCTTTTTACTCTATCTATAATACCCCAGTAACCTACATAAATAGGACCCAAGAATATACCCAAAATGATTTTTGGTAATTTATTATATAGTTGAGCAACAATAGATATATAGCTCATACCAAAAAGATATTTAAAAGTGGGTTTAATAGTATCTATTTTAAAGTTAGTAGGTATTAATAATTTAATTAGATTTAATTTTTTAAATAAGATTAACATATTTATAATTAATAGAATGGGTTTTATTAAAAACCAAATAATAGATATTTCTATAATTGAATAGTTATCAAAAATTAGATAATAGGCATAACAGATTATAAAAAATAGTATATTTGCAATAGTTCTTGATATATTTATATATTCAAAATATATAAATCCTTTAAGAATATTTGCTAAAAAACTAGATACACTACTTAAAAGTATTCCCAAACCAAATAGATAAACAGATATTTTTATGGCTTGAATATCTTTTATATTTTCAATATGAAAAATTTGGTCGAAATAAAATCCTAACACAGTTATAACGGTTATTCCTAACATGGTTATTAATAATTTAATATAAAAATATGACCATATAAATTCATTAAGTTTTGTTTTAGAATCTTTATATTCAGGAATAAATTTTATAAGTGTAGAACCCATACCAAATTCTAAAAGAAAATTGATAATCATTAGTGAAGTTATTAATTCAAAGGCTCCATATTCTATTTTCCCCAACATTTTAATTAATATAGGAAGTAATAAAATAGATATTACACCACTAATAAACATAAATATAATTTGTGAAAATACACTAGCAACTATTTTCTTTTTTATAATAAATCCTTGTTAAAACTTAATAATTTTAAATAATTTTAACAATTTTATACTAAATCTATGCTTTTTTAATATAAAATATTTAGTTTTATTGTGTTATAATAATAAATATTAAAAAAATATGATGATGGGGAAAATGATTAAACAGATATTTATAATAATAGCTATTAAAAAACATGCTAATCTTCCTAATCAATTAGTTAAAAAACTAAATGGAATTACTTTAATTCAAAGAGCAATTAATGTTGCTATGCAATTTACTAATTATAAAAATATTTTGGTGGTTACTGATTCTGAGGAAATTTCTTTAATTTCTGAAAGAAATAAAATAGAATTTTTTTATGATAAAACATTAACTCTATCTTATGAAAATGCTATTGAAGAGTTAAAAAAAATGAAAATAATAGATAGATATTCAAAATATTTTGAAGATTTAATTATTTTTCAAGCAAATACACCCATTATTTCTCATGAAGATATTTCAAAAGCTTATAATTATTTTAAAGAAAAATCTTTAAATGGTATGATGGTTTCTGGTAAATATAGTACAAAAAAATTTTATGAAAACAATAAGTGTTTTTTAAAAGAGATAGAAATCTTTTCAAATAAAAAAGTTTTTGAAGAGATTTATTCTTTTAAAATAATCTCTTTTAACTCATTAAAAGAGAAAGAGATTTGTAAAATACCATATATTATTCCCCATGAAAGAATTATAGAGATAAAAAGTTATCAAGATTGGTGGATTTGTGAGAAAATATTAAGTAGAAAGAGAGTTATATTTAATGTTATTGGTTCCACAAAATTGGGTATGGGACATATTTATCATGCTCTATCTTTGGCTCATGAGATAAATGACCATGAAATTATTTTTGTTTGTCATGAGGATTATGAAATTGCTGTGGAAAAAATAGCTCAGATGGACTATAAAGTAGTTTCTACAAATAATACTTTAGAAACAATATTAAATCTGAAACCTAATCTGGTAATAAATGATATATTGGATACTTCAAAAGAGTATATTCAAACATTAAAAAGAAATGGCATTAAAACAGTAAATTTTGAGGATTTAGGTGAAGGTGCTATTTATGCTGATTTAGTTATTAATGAACTTTATGATACTCCTAAAATTATAGGAGATAATTTTTTATGGGGACATAGATATGTAACTCTAAGAGATGAATTTGAAGAGGCAAAACCTCATACTTTCAAAGAGAAAGTAGATGAAATTTTAATCACTTTTGGTGGTACAGACCAAAATAATTTAACCTACTTGACACTAAAAGCTATATTACCAATAGTAGAGATAAAAAATATTAAAGTTAATATTGTTTGTGGAGGTGGATATTTATATAAAAAGGAGTTATTGAGTTATATTAATAGTATAGAATATAAAAATATAGAATTTACTTCAGCTGTAGGTGTTATATCTAAAATTATGGAAAAAACGCCAATAGCATTTTCTTCAAATGGTAGAACAGTATATGAATTAGCAGATATGCATATTCCTAGTATAATTATATCTCATCATGAGAGAGAGACTACTCATACTTTTACAAAATTGGAAAATGGGTTTATAAATTTAGGTGTTTATCATCAACCTAATATAATAAAGCTTATCAAGAAAAATTTTAAAAAAATTATTTCTGATAATGATTATAGAAGACTTCTTTTTTTAAATATCCAAAAATATAATTTTAGAAAAAACAAACATATTATCTTGGATAAGATACAAAACTTTTTATAAGGAAAATAATGAAAATAATAGAACTATTTAAGAATATATCAACATGTGATTATAATATTGGTATGCCATATATTATTGCAGAGATAGGTGTTAATCATGAGGGCTGTATGGAAACAGCAAAAAGACTTATTGATGAAGCAAAAGAGGGGGGAGCAGATGCTGTAAAGTTTCAAAGTTATAAAGCCAATACTTTAGCATCTAAAAATTCACCATCTTATTGGGATACTTCAAAAGAGCCAACAACTTCTCAATATGAGTTGTTTAAAAAACATGATAGTTTTTGGTTAAAAGAGATGCAAGAGCTTAAATCTTATTGTGATAGTGTAGATATAGAGTTTATGAGTACACCTTTTGATATAGAATCAGCCGATTTTTTAAATGATTTAATGGATGTATATAAAATTTCATCTTCTGATTTAACCAATAAACCTTTTATTGAATATATTTCAAAATTTAATAAACCAATTATTCTCTCTACAGGAGCAAGTGAACTTTATGAAATTCAGGAGGCTGTTAGTTGGATAGAAAATACCAATAATAATCCTTTGGCTCTTTTACATTGTGTCTTGAACTATCCTACATTGGATGAAAATGCTAATTTGGGAATGATAACTGATTTAAGAAAAAGATTTCCTAAAAATATTATAGGATATAGTGACCATACTCTTCCTAAAGATATGAAAGTTTGTGAAATAGCCACTTTATTAGGTAGTTTGATTATTGAAAAACATTTTACTCATGACAAGAGTTTAATTGGAAATGACCATTATCATGCAATGGATAAGAATGATTTAAAAAAATTTAAAGCGAATTTAGAAGAGAGTTTGAAAATTTTAGGTACTTTTGAAATAAAAGCATTAAAAAGCGAAAAATTAGCTAGAGATAACGCAAGAAGAAGTTTAGTAGCAAATTGTAATATTCCAAAGGGCAAGATAATAAGAAGAGAAGATTTAACTTTTAAGAGACCAGCATCAGGGATTAGTCCTAAATTTATAGATGATATTATAGGCAAAAAAGCAAATATAGATATTTTAGAAGATAGCATATTGAAATGGAGCATGTTCGATGATTGATTATATTAATGAAATTGATAGTTATTTAAAAAGATTATTTCCAATTACTAGAAGTATTACAGGAGATGGTAATAGAGAGACTTTAAAAATATTACAAGAGATAATTCCTCTAAATATTTTGGAGTACCCTACAGGTGAAGATGTTTATACTTGGACAATTCCTAAAGAGTGGAAAATAAAAGAGGCATGGATTAAAAATAGTGCAGGGAAAAAAATTATAGATATAAAAAATTCCAATTTACATATTGTAAGTTATTCTCAACCGATACACAAAAAAATTCCTTTTGAAATTTTAAAAAAAAATTTACATTATCTTAAAAATTTACCAGAAGCTATACCTTATCGTACAAGTTATTATAATGAAAATTGGGGTTTTTGTATTAGTTATAATCAATATAGAGAGCTTTTTAATGAAAATGAGGAGTATGAAGTATATATAGATAGCGAACTATTTGATGGTAGTCTATCTATAGGTGAATTTCTAATTGAAGGTAGAAGTAAAAAAGAGTATTTAATATCGTGTTATTTATGTCATCCATCTATGGCGAATGATAGTTTAAGTGGTGTTTTAACAGCAGTTTTTTTAGCTAAAGAGCTTTTGAAAAGAAAATCACAATTAGAATATAGCTATAGAATAATCTTTATACCTGAAACTATAGGTGCTGTAACCTATCTATCAACACATGAAAAGACTATGCAAAAGATTAAAAATGGATTAGTTCTTACTACTTGTGGAGGACCTGGAAAATTTGGATATAAGCAGTCTTTAGATAAAGATAATTTTATAAACACAATGATAGAAGAGGTATTTAAAGAAAATAATATAGATTTTATTACATATCCGTTTGATATTTTTGGAAGTGATGAGAGACAATACTCTTCACAAGGTTTTAGAATAAATTGTGCAACTATTTCAAAAGATAAATATTATGAATATGATTATTATCATACATCTTTGGATAATTTAGATTTTGTTAAAGCAGAATATATAAATGAAACTTTGAATTTATATATACAGTTAATAGATAAAATGGATAAGAATATTATTTATAAAAATTTATATCCAAAAAGTGAAGTTATGCTAAGTAAATATAATTTATATCCTAAGACGGGAGGTGCTTTATTACCAAATAGTAATATATCTGCATTAAATATTATACTATGGTTACTTTATTATTGTGATGGGGTTATAACGCTTTATGATATAAGTAAAAAATTACAAACAGATATAAACTTAATATATAAGGAGGCTATAGCCTTGGAAAGAAAGAAAATATTAAAAATATTATAGTATTTTTTGTTATAAAAAAACATTTTTTATTAATAAAATAGTATAATACTATAAATTTTAGTTATTTTAGGGGAGATACAGTATTGCTATTTAATAGTTATGAGTTTATATTTATTTTTTTACCAATTACATTTTTTATATATTTTTTTTTATTAAAAAAGAGATTAGTTATTTGGGCAAAAAGTTTTTTGGTATTTTCAAGTTTATTTTTTTATAGTTGGTGGAATATTATATATCTTCCTTTAATAATGGGGTCAATGTTATTTAATTATTTCATAGGAAATAGTTTAGCTAAAAAGAAAAAATTAAAATTTTCAAAAAAAATTATATTAATATTCGGAATATTTATAAATATAGCTTTATTAGGATATTTTAAATATACAGATTTTTTTATTGAAAATATAAATTTTTTAGTTAATAGTCATATTTCTAAATTAAACTTAGTATTACCATTAGCTATATCTTTTTTTACATTTCAACAAATATCATATTTAGTTGATAGTTATAGAGGAGAAACAAAAGAGTATAATTTTTTGAATTATGCTCTTTTTGTTACATTTTTTCCTCAGTTAATAGCTGGACCCATAGTTCATCATAAAGAGATGATGCCCCAATTTGCTTCAACATGGAATTTGATTAAAAATTATAAAAATATAGCGATAGGGCTTTTTATTTTTTCAATAGGTCTATTTAAAAAAGTAGTTATAGCAGACACTTTTGCTATTTGGGCTACACACGGTTTTGATATAGCAAAAACATTAAATTTTTTTGAGGCATGGGCTACATCATTATCTTATACTTTTCAATTATATTTTGATTTTAGTGGATATACTGATATGGCAATAGGAACAGCTCTACTTTTTAATATTAAATTGCCTATAAATTTTAATAGTCCATATAAGGCTTTGACAATACAGGATTTTTGGAGAAGATGGCATATAACTTTAGGTAGATTTTTAAAAGATTATATCTATATACCTCTTGGAGGTAATAGAAAAGGTGAGTTAAGAACATATACAAATTTAATGACAACTTTTCTTATTGCAGGTATTTGGCATGGTGCTGGTTGGACTTTTGTGTTTTGGGGTTTTTTACATGGTTTAGCATTGGTTATACATAGAGTTTGGACACAATTAGGATTTAGATTTTATAGTTTAGTTGCTTGGTTTATAACTTTTAATTTTATAAATATTTCATGGATATTTTTTAGAGCAAAAGAGTGGGATGATGCTATTAAAGTTCTAAATGGAATGTTTGATTTTCATCTATTAAATTTTGACTTTTCAAATATTCATGGTTCTAATTGGACAGTGTTATCTATTATTTTGGCTTTTTTAATAATTCTTTTATTAAAAAATAGTGTTTCTTATATGAGTGGTACTCAACTTAAAATAAGACATTTTATATTTGCAGGTTTTATTCTATATTACTCTTTAATATCTATGATAGATGTGAGTTCTGAATTCTTGTATTTTAATTTTTAGGTTTATTGGGTTTAATTGTATGTATAAAAATTTTAAAAAAAATATAATTGTATTTTTTGTTTCCATTTTTGTTTTTATGATAGTTATTTTGTTTACTAACTATTTTTTTTATAAAGTACCTCTAAGTGTTTTATGGATAGATAAAGTTTATCAAAAAAAAGAGGATTATGCAAAATCTATTACTAACCCCAAATTGGTAGTTACAGGTGGTAGTGGTGTTTTATTTAGTGTAGAGACTCATTATCTTGAGAATAGATTGGGAATACCAACTGTAAATATGGGAGTTAATGCTGGATTAAAAACAGATTATATTTTATATAGAACAAAAAAAGTACTTAATAGTAAAGATATAGTTCTTGTTATTTTAGAATATCCAAATTTGGTATGGGATGGAGAGCAGTCAATTGTTCGTACAGATTATGTTTTGACTTATGATAAGGATTTTTTTCTGTTTTATATGGATTTTTTAGATAAATTTATTATGTTAAATTCTGTTACTAATCCATCAAAATATGTTCGTGTAGTTAAACAATATAGAAAAAAACTAAAAGAGTCTTCCAATGCTGATGTTTATAATAGTAAAACTATAAATATTAATGGAGATGAAACATTTAAAAATGCTAAAAATAAGATATTGGATATTAATAGTTTTACTCCATTTACTCTTCCCAATAAAATAGAAACTAAAGGTATTTTATCGTTATTGGAGTTTAATAGGTGGTGTCAAGATAATAATATATCTATATTGGTCTCTTTTCCTAGCACATTACCACATAAAGAGTATTTTACAAAAGATTATCAAGAATATTTTAAAAAAATATTACAATATTTAGCTAAACACAATATTAAAGTAATAGGTACTCCTAATGATTTCTTTTATCCTGTAAACTATTTTTATGATACAAATTATCATTTAAATAGTAAAGGAGCAGTAATAAATACAAAGAAATTAGAAAAAATATTAAAAAAAGATAAAATAATAGAAACATTATTAAACAATATTTAATAATAAATGTGTTAATATTCTTTTAATAAATTATATAGTAAAGGGTGAATAATAGATGTTAGTAATTCAAAAGGGGTTAAATTTTCTTAGATTAAATCTAAAACATAAAGATTTTATTTTAAGATATAAAGAGTTAAAAAAAAATCAATATTTATCTTATGAACTTATTCAACAGAGACAATTAAAATCATTAAATAAGTTATTAAATCATGCTTATACTCATGTTCCTTATTATCATAAAAAGTTTGAAGAGTTAGATATTTGGGATAATAATAAAATTAATTTAAAAAATTTAAATGAAATTACTAAATTACCCCTTTTGACAAAAGATATTATAATTAAAGAAAAAGAAAATTTATATTCTAATGATATTCAAGAGAGAAAAAGTTTTAAAAATACAACAGGTGGTTCTACAGGAAAACCATTGAGTTTTTTACAAGATTTTGATTATGTATTAAGTAATAAATTAAATACTCAACTATCTCTATCTTGGAGGGGATTTGAACTTTATGATGATATGATAACTATTTGGGGAGCTCAAAGAGATACTTTTGAAGGAAAAAAACCTATTAAAAAATCTTTAATGGATTTTATACAAAATAAATTAGTTTTAAATAGTTTTAATATGTCTAATGATGATATGAGAAACTATATAAAGTTATTAAATATACATCAACCAAAATTAATAAAAGCATATGCACAATCAATATATCAGATTGCTAAGTTCGCAAAAGAAAATAATATTTATGTAAAAAAACAAAATGCAGTACATTTGGCTGCTGGTACAGTTTATCCTTTTATGAAAGAGTTAATAGAAGATGTTTTTCAGTGTAAATCATATAATGATTATGGTAGTAGAGAAGCTGGAACTATTGCCTCTGAGTGTTCAGCTCAAGATGGTTTGCATATAATGGTAGAGCATGTATTTGTAGAGGTTTTAGATAAAAATGGTCAGCCTTGTCAATATGGAGAAGAAGGAGAGATTGTTATTACTACATTGAATAATTACTCTATGCCTTTAATTCGTTATAAAATAGGGGATATGGGTGTACTAATGGAAAATAAAAAATGTTCTTGTGGATGTAGTTATCCAAAGTTAGAAAAAGTTATAGGTAGAGTAACTGATATATTTAAAACAACTACTGGAGTAATTGTAGCACCAGAATATTTTATTCATTTAATTGGAGTGGTATTAAATAGAGGAAATATTGAAAAGTTCCAAGTAATTCAAGAGGAGTTAGATAAGATAGTTGTAAAAATAGTTCAACAAAGCGAAATGACAAAAGATAATTTAAAAGAGATAGAAGAAAAGATAAAAATTGTAATGGGTAAAGAGTGTAAAGTAGAATTTGATTTTGTTGATGATATACCAACAACTGCTACAGGGAAATATCAATATACTATTTCAAAGATAGAGTTCTAATTATGAAAGTACTATTTTTAATTGGTTCAATGTCATCAGGTGGAGCAGAAAGAGTTATTAGTGAAATGTCTAATTATTGGGCTAAAAAATATTGGGATATAACTATTGTCACTATTGGGGCAACAGAGGAGAAAATGGATTTTTATGCTTTAGAAAAAAATGTAAAAAGAGTAGATTTATCATTATCTCCTCCTAAATCTAAAATATCTACCTATTTTAATATAGTTAGATTGTCTTATAGAATTAGAAGTTTTGTAAAAAAGAATAAACCAGATGTTGTTATTAGTTTTATTAGTGGTTCAAATATTATTACATTAATATCTCTTTTTGGTATAAAATTGAAAAAAATTATTTCAGATAGAACTGACCCTAATGCTGATAATATTGGTTATTTTATAAAAAAGATGGTTTATCCTTTAGCTGATACTCTTGTAGTTCAAACAGATAGTGTGAAAGAATTTTATAAACAAATACCAAATTTAAAGATTTTATCTATTCCAAATCCAATAAGTAAACCTACTTTTAATAATAAAAAAATTGAATTAAAAAGACCAACAATAGTTGCTGTTGGAAGTTTGAAAATCAATGTTAAAGGTTTTGATTTATTGATAAAAGCTTTTAATAAAATTAGCAAAAAATATTTAGATTGGAATTTAGTTATTCTGGGAGAGGGTAAAGATAGAGCAATTTTAGAAGATATGATACAGCAGTATAATCTTAAAGATAGAGTTTTTTTACCAGGTGTAATAGATAATCCTAGAAATACTATTATTGATGCTGATATTTTTGTTTTGAGTTCATTGAGAGAAGGGTTTCCTAATGTTTTAATTGAGGCAATGAGTGTGGGTTTACCTTGTATTAGTTTTGATTGTCCATCAGGACCTAGTGAAATTATTGAAAATAATAAAAATGGTTTATTGGTAGAAACTGGTAATATAAAAGAGTTACAATATTCTATAGAAAAATTAATTTGTTCTAAATCCTTAAGAGAAAAATTAGGCAATAAAGCTAAACAAGATTGTATGGATAGATATTTTATAGATAAAGTTATGCAAAAGTGGGAAAATATACTATTTAGTACAGAATAGATAAAGAGAGGATTTAATTTTATGGAAAAAAAAAGTATATGGATATTGATTTTTTCACTTTTGATATTAACAGTATTATCTATTTTAACATATATAGAAGATAATATTGCTATATTATTTACATCTATAATATATATATCTATTGGTATATTATTTTCTTTAATTATAAATAATTTTAAAGATATTAGAAATTCAATATATATTTTTTTATTGTTTTTCTTAGTTTATCTGCTTTATACTATATTTGTTCATTATGGAGCTAGTGAAGTTTATAATACTCCTTATATTAAATCAGATGAAAGTTCTTTTTATGCTGAATCGAATAATGTTTTTTTAAAACTTAAATATGGTTATACTTTTTTTGAATTAGATAGAATATATAAAGAGGGGACAGCAGCAGTTTATTTATATGGTCTAGTTGCTACTTTAGCAAACTATTTTGGAGAAAATAGTATTTTAGTTTTAAAAATTTCGGTTATATTTATTGGCTCTTTAATTCCAGTGCTTATGTATAATTTGAGTAGATTATATCTTTCTGAAAAAATATCTATTACAGTTGCAATAATTTATGGCTTTTTTTCTTTTGTACCATATCTTTCTAGTGTTTTATTGCGAGATGTTCATGTAGCATTAGTTTTTTTGATTGCAATATATATTGTTTTACAAAGATTAACTTTTTTAAATTTTATTATATTTATTTTAATATCTTTTATTTCTTATTATCTTAGACCTCAAACTGGGCTTTTTATGATGGGATTTATGGTAGTTCCTTTTTTTGTTTTTGTTAGAAAGATGGTTACAAATAAATATATTGAAATATTTTTATATTTGATTTTAACAACAATAATAACTATTATTGTATTGAATTCTGATTTAATGTCTGTATATAATGAAACGGCAAATAGTTCAGGAAATAAGCCTACAGTAGAAAAAGCTTCTGGAATGGGTGCAAAAATAGCCGAATTACCTACTCCTATTAATACTATTGCTATGTTTGGATATGGACAAATGCAACCATTTCCTCCCTCTTGGTTATTTAAGGGACACAATAAAGGTATTTTTCAAATATCATATTTAATTTCAGGAATAGTATGGTTTATAGGTTGGGGATTTTTACTTTATGGGTTATTTAAAAAGAAAATTCTTTCGAAAGTTGATTTGAAATTAAAATTAATGTTTTTTATATCAATATTATATTTAATATTAATTGCTTCTATATCTTTTGGTATGAGAAGACAGATGAGTGTATATCCTGTACTTTATCTTTTTATGGTATTTAGTTATTTAGAGATGAATGTAACAGAGAGGACTAAAATATGGGTTGGTATGAGTTTTTTTTACATTATATTAGTTTTGATTATAAATTATCTCAAGCTTTAAATAGGAATATTACATGAAATCAAAAATAAAAGTTGTATATTATATAGCTACATTAGAAGCAGGAGGAGCTGAAAGAGTATCTATAAATATGATTAGACAATTGGATAAAGATAAATTTGATATATATTTAATATTAGTTGAAAATAGAGGACCATTTTTAGATTTGGTTCCAGAGTATGTGAATTTAATTAATTTAAATGCTAAAAAAACAGTATATTCTATTTTAAAATTGAGAAAAGAGATAGAGAAGATTAAACCTGATATTATATATTCTACTCTTTTTCGTACACATATAGCTATAGATTTGGCTCTCTCTTTTTTTAAAATTAAACCTAAAATTATATTGAGAAGTCCAACTTCTCCAAAAATTTTATTAGAGAGAGGAGAGCTTAATTGGTTAATGAAATTATTAATAGAAAAAGCTTATAGAAATGCAGATAAGATTTTGGCTCAAACTCCACAAATGAGAGAGGAAATTTCTAAATATCATAATATTAATATAAATAAGATAGAGACTTTTTTAAACCCTTTGGATACTAAATTAATAGAAAAAAAAATAAATAATAGTTCAAATCCTTTTGATAAAGATAAGATAAATATTGTATCAGCAGGAAGATTATCTTCTGTTAAGGGATTTGATATTTTATTATATGCTTTTCAATTAGTAATAAAAGAGAATAATAACTTTTTTCTACATATTATTGGTAGAGATGGTGGAGAGAAAAGTAAATTGGAAAAAATAGCTAAAGAGTTATCTATTGATAATTATGTAAAATTTTGGGGATTTCAAGATAATCCTTATAAATTTTTTTATTATAGTGATTTATTTGTTTTATCTTCTATCAGAGAAGGTTTACCAAATGCTGTTTTGGAAAATTTATATCTAAAAAAGCCTATAGTTGCAACTAGATGTATCTCTTTTATGGATAAATTAATTAATAATGGGGTAAATGGATTTTTGGTTGAAGTTAATGATTATATCTCTTTATCTAAGGCTATATTGAATTATAAAAAACTAAATAGTAAAAGTAATCAAATATTGGATTATACATCTATGGATATAAATTCTCTTTTGATGGGATTAATAAAATAAAAAGGATTTTTAAATGGTCAAATACATAATTAGACTAGATGATGCTTCTCCTACTATGGATAGAAAAAAGTGGAATAGAGTCTTTGAAGTATTGGATAGATATGATATAAAACCTATTGTGGCTGTTATTCCTCATAATGAGGATAAAAAGATGATAATAGATAAATATGATAATAAATTTTGGGATAAAGTAAGAGATTGGCAAAATAAAGATTATCATATTGCTCTTCATGGTTATAATCATGTTTATACAACAAAAAAGAGAGGTATTATTCCAATGAATAGTAGAAGTGAATTTGCTGGAGTTGATATATCTATTCAAAGAGAAAAGATTAAAAAAGGATATAATATTTTTAGAAAAGAGGGAATAAAATCAAATATTTGGGTAGCTCCAGCACATAGTTTTGATACTAATACACTTCAAGTTTTAAGAGAAGAAACATCTATAGATATTATTTCTGATGGTATTTCATTTTATCCTTATACACAAGATAATTTTTTTTGGATACCTCACCAAATGTGGAGTTTTAGAGAGAGGAAAAATGGTATATGGACTATAGGTCTTCATCCCAATACTATGACTGATAAAAAATTTAGAGAGTTTGAAGAGTTTATTGAAAATTATTCTTATGAATTTATTAATGATATTAATGAATTGAAAAAAAAGTATAAAAATAGAACTAAATCGTTAAAAGATAAACTTTTCTCTTTATATTTTTTTACAAAGAGATATTATTACCAAATTAAAGAAAGATAAAATGAAAAAAGATTTACTTATTTTAGGAGCAAATCCATTTAATAAAGATATTAATCATGCAGGTGGACAGTTAACGGCTATAACAAATTTAATTAAATATATTGAAAAAAATGATATATCTTATGATGTTATAGATATTTTTAGAAGTACATTTCCAAAACCACCAATAAGTAAAAAAATATTAATGTCTTGGTGTAAATATAGAGAATTAAAAGATAAATTGAATAATTGTAGTTATAAAGGTGCAATAGTGTTTGCATCTTATGGTTTTGGATATTGGGAGAAGTTGTTTTTTGCACTTACTATAGAGAAATATAATATTAAAACACTGTTCTTTATTCGTTCAGGTCATTTTATGCAGTCTGTTATTGATAAAGAATATAGAGTTCCTATTAAAAGATTTTTTATGAATAAAATATCTTATATAGGTTATCAGGGGGGTAATTGGGAAGCTTTTTATTTGAAATTTGGGATTAAAAAAGAGAAATTGATAAAAATTTTAAATTGGATAGAGATAAAAAAATACAAGAGGAGTTTTAATGATTATAAGGTAACTTTTCTTTATGTTGGATGGATGGTTGAAAAGAAAGGGGTTAATGAGTTAGTAGATGTAATACTTGAGAATAGTGATTTAGATAAATTTAATTTTATATTTGTAGGTGGTGGTACACTTATTGATAGTTTAGTAAGTAGAGTGAAAAAATTAAATAGGGATAATAATATTAAGTTTACAGGATGGTTAAATCATAAAGAGGTAGAGAGATATTATAAAGAAGCTGATGTCTTAGTATTACCATCTCATGCAGAAGGATTTCCTAATGTAATATTAGAGGCATTAAATTATAGATTACCAATTATTTCAACTAATGTAGGAGCAATATCTGAAAGTGTAATCGATAATTATAATGGTTTTTTAATAAATGTAAATAATAAACAAGAACTTTTTGATGCTATTTTAAAATTGGGTAGTTCAAAAAAATTAAGACAAAAATTTTCACAAAATAGTGAAAAAGTTTTATTAAAAAATCACAGTATAGAGAAGAATTGTAAAATAATTTTTGATTTATTTGAGGGATAATAGTGGTTTATATTTAGAGAAATCTATTTTTAAACTTAAAAAACATTTTATAAGAGATGTTATTATATAATATTATTTTATGTTGTATAAATATATTTATAAAGAAAGAAAAATGAAAAAAATATCTATTTTTATAGTAGCATTGGTAATGTTACTTGGATGTTCTAATTCTAAAGAAAAAGAAAAAAAAGAAGAGTTGTTGGCTTTTCCTACAGCAGAAGGATGTGGAGCAAAAACAAAAGGTGGAAGAGGTGGTGTTGTTTATGAAGTTACCAATTTAAATAGTAGTGGTAAAGGTAGTTTTAGAGAGGCATGTGAAGCTAAAGGTTCAAGGGTAATTATATTTAAGGTTGGGGGTACTATAGATTTAAAAGGTAAGGATATAGTTATAAATAATGATTATATAACTATTGCAGGACAGACAGCAACAGGAGATGGTGTTCAGATTAAAAATGGTAGTTTAATTATTAGAGCTAATGAGGTTATTGTTCGTTATTTGAGAATTAGGACAGGAGAAGCTAGTTCAGATGCAGATGCAGTTACATTATCTGCTCCAGATAGACACCATAGAAAAAAAAATATTATACTTGACCATATATCAGCTTTTTGGGGAATTGATGAGGTAGTTGATGCTGGTTCTTTTAATGATAATGTAACAGTACAGTGGTCTATTATTGCAGAAGGATTGAATTGTGCAGTATATACAGATAGAGGAAAGGGAGAAACTTGGAAACCATGTAAAAAACTAAATAATAAATCTATTTGGGCTCATAGTAGAGGTATTATGGTAACAGAAGATAGTAGAAATATTACTCTTCATCATAATATAATATTTCGCAATTACAAAAGAAATCCATTAATTCAAAGTAGTGATGCAGATATTATTAATAATGTAATAGTTAATTATCAATATCAAGCCTATATACAACCTTTTAAAGGTAGAGTGCGTGTAAATTTTATTGGAAATTATTTTCGCTCTCATATTCATAAAAGACCACCAATTCGTGTATATGATTTCAATAGAGGATATGACAATCAATCAGGTGTATATTATAGAGATAACTATGATAAAGTATTTCGACCTGAAAATAATCAAAGTGAAACAGATATAAGATTATTGCAATATTCTAATAAAAAAGATAAAGATGGACATGTCCAAGATAGGAATATATCTTATCCTTTTGCAAAAGTAAAAACTCAACCAGTTCATAAAGCATATAAATTAGTTTTAGATAAAGCAGGTGCTATATATCCCAAAAGAGATATAGCAGACCAAAGAGTTGTTAATTTTATTAAAAGTGGTAAAGCTCCAGATTCTCTTGTTAATACACCAAAAGATGTTGGAGGGTATCCTATTTTAATAGGAGGGAAAGCACCCAAAGATAGTGACCATGATGGTATGCCAGATAGTTGGGAGATAAAGCATGGATTAAATCCAAATAATCCAAAAGATGGAAATCAAAAATGGCTTAGTGATATTGGTTATACCAATTTAGAAGTATATTTAAATAGTTTAGTAAAAGGAATATAATATTGTGAAACAGTTAATACAGAGTTTTAAAACAGGAGAATTGGGACTATTTGATGTACCAGTTCCTATATGTCAGGAAAATGGTGCATTGGTAGAGACTACAGTTAGTTTAGTTAGTGCTGGTACAGAGAAGATGCTTGTTGATTTTGCCAAAAAATCAATGCTATCAAAAGCAAAAGATAGACCAGATTTGGTTAAACAGGTAGTTGACAAGATGAAAAAAGAGGGTATCAAAAATACCCTTGAAAAGGTCTTTACAAAGCTCGATACTCCAATTCCCCTAGGTTATAGTTTGGCTGGAAAGGTTATTGAAGTCGGTTCTAATATGAGTGGAATTAATATCGGTGATAGAGTAGCTTGTGGTGGTGCTGGATATGCTAATCATAGTGAGATAAACTATATCCCTAAAAATTTAATGGTAAAAATTCCAGATGGTGTTGATGATATTGATGCCTCTTTTGTAACAGTTGGTGCGATTGCTTTACAAGGAGTTAGACAGTGTAATCCAACTCTAGGAGAAAAAGTAGCAGTTATAGGATTGGGACTATTGGGACAATTAACTATACAGTTATTAAAAGCCAATGGGTGTAAAGTAATAGGTAGTGATGTTGATAATGACAAGATAGAGTTAGCAAAAAAATTGGGTGCTGATGAGGTATGTTTTGCTGGAGATTTAATTAAAAAAGCTAATGAGTTTAGTAATGGATATGGTGTTGATGCTGTTATTATTACTGCTTCTACACAATCAAATCAGCCAACAGTAGATGCTGGAGAGATTTCAAGAATGAGAGGTAGAGTAATATTTGTTGGTATGGTTGGAATGGATATACCTAGAAATGAATATTATAAAAAAGAGTTAGATATTCGGCTCTCTATGGCTTATGGTCCAGGTAGATATGATAGTGAGTATGAAGAAAAAGGTATTGATTACCCTTTTGATTTAGTAAGATGGACAGAACAGAGAAACTTTGAAGCCTTTTTAGGGCTTATAGATGATGGTAAAATTAATCCTAAAGCACTTTTGACTCACTCTTATGATTTTGATAATGCTATGGTGGCTTATGACCTATTAGAGGGTAAAATTTCTGAAAAATATTTAGGTATAGTGCTTAAATATAGAGGTGGATTGGATTTAAAAGAGCATAAAATAGTAAAAAGAACTGATAAAATTATTACAAGTGATAGTATAAATATTGGCTTGATAGGAGCAGGAAATTTTACCAAATCAGTTATCTTGCCAAATCTAAAAAAAGTTGGTGGATATGAGTTAGTGGGTCTATGTACTGCTACAGGTGTAAGTGCAGAGGGAACAGGTAAAAAGTATGATTTTAAATATATTACAACAGATAGTAGTGAGATATTTACCAATGGTGAGATAAATTCAGTTTTTATAACAACTCAACATAATCAACATGCACCTTTAGTTTTAAAAGCAATAGAGTCAAACAAACACTGTTTTGTAGAAAAGCCATTAGCTATTTATGAGGATGAGCTAGAGAGTATCAATAGTGCTTATAGTGGTAATACTATTATACAGGTTGGATTTAACCGTAGATTTTCTCCTATGATAAAAAAGATGAAAGAGAAATTGAGAGGTCAAATTGCTATAAACTATAGAGTCAATGCAGGAGTAATTCCAAAAAATGTTTGGATACAAGATAGAGATATAGGTGGAGGTAGAGTTATAGGAGAGGTTTGTCACTTTATAGATACTTGTAGTTATCTTATTGGCTCTAAAGTAGTATCAGTTTATGCTACTACTATTAAAAAGAGCGACCAATCTATTCCTGATGAGGACAATATAAATATTACTCTTAATTATGATAATGGTAGTATAGCCACTATCTCTTATTATGCTTATGGAGATACATCTATGCCAAAAGAGTATATAGAGGCGTTTGCAAATGGTATTAGTATGCAGATGAATGATTTTAGAGAGTTGATTATATATAATAATGGCAAAACTCACAAAGAGAAGAGTGCTAATCAAGATAAAGGTTTTCAAAATGAGTTTAAAGCCTTTAGAGACTCTATAAAAAGTGGGACTCCTGCTATTGATTTTGAGTCAATATATAATACAACTAAAACAACATTTGATATTTTAAAATCGATTAAAAAAGGTGAATTGGTTCGTGTTGGATAGATATATACGACTTTTTAATACAGTAAAATTTTTAAAACCTAAACAGATAAACTATAGACTCTACTATTTTATTAGAAAGAGGTTTAGAAAAGTAGTAGGCATTAAGCCTACTCTTGAAAAAAAATCAAAATCATATACATTAACCTTGCAAGATACTATCCATATTATTGATAGTTATTTAGGAGATAATCATTTTTTGTTTTTAAATTTATCCAAAGAGTTTAGAGACAAAATAGATTGGAACTATAGTGATTATGGTAAGCTTTGGACATATAATCTTAACTATTTTGATTTTTTATCTCAAAAAGATAGTAAAAATTTTATCTATTTAATAGATGACTATATTGATAATATAGAGTCTATTGGTGATGGAATGGAGCCTTTTCCTATAAGTCTAAGAGGGATTAATTGGATTAAGTATCTCTCATACTACTCTATAAAAAATCAAAAAATAGATAATAGTCTGTATGCACAATATTATATTTTATTAGATAATCTGGAGTATCATCTACTGGGTAATCATCTATTAGAGAATGGTTTTTCGCTTCTGTTTGGTGCTTACTATTTTCAAGATGAAAAACTATATACAAAAGCCAAAGAGATTTTAATAGAGCAGTTAAATGAGCAGATTTTAAATGATGGTGGACATTTTGAGCTTAGTCCAATGTATCACCAAATAATGCTTTTTAGAGTGTTAGATACTATTAATCTGGTAAAAAATAATAGCTATAAAAATAGAGAACTTTTAGAATTCTTAATTCAAAAAGCAGAGATTATGCTAGGTTGGATAGAACAGATTAGTTATAAAAATGGAGATATACCACTACTAAATGATAGTGCAAACGGTATAGCCCCTACAACAAATCAACTATTAGATTATGCCAATAGATTAACTATAAAAAGTAAAAGAGTGAAATTATCAGATAGTGGATATAGAAAAATAGTCAAAGATAAATATGAGTCTATAGTGGATATAGGAGAGGTTGGAGCTAGATATATAGCAGGACATGCTCATGCAGATACATTTAATTTTGAACTTAGAGTTAATGGCACTCCTTTTATAGTAGATACAGGGCTATCGACATATGAAGTGGGAGTTCGTCGAGATATAGAGCGTTCTACAGCTTCACATAATACTATTGAGATAAATAGTAAAAATAGTAGTGAAGTTTGGGGAGGATTTAGAGTAGCTAATAGGGCAGAAATAATAGATATAGAGGAGAAAAAAGATTTTTTAGAAGCAACACATAATGGATATAATCCAATTTTACATACTAGAGTATGGAAATTTAAAGATAATCAAATTATTATAAATGATATTTTAAATCAGAATATCAAAGCAATAGCTAGATTGCATTTTCATCCAAATATAACTAAAGAGTATATAAAAGAACATATAAAAGTGGATAGAGATTATAAAATTGATAAATATTTATACTCTAGTGAATTTAACAAAAAAGTATTTTCCCTATTTTTAGAGATTAAGTTTTCATATAAATTAACAATAAAAATAACATTATAATATATAATCTAATACTTTTTAATAAAAAAATATATTTAATAATATAATTTTAAGAAAAAACACTATTTTTCATATTTTTTATAAAAAAATCATTGATTTTAATATAAAAAAAGAGTAAAGTTACTTAAAAAGATTAATAGGGTATGCTTAATGAGTTCTCAATTATTAGATAACTATAATGAAAAAAAAATTGTTTTGGATACTTTACCAGCTGTAATTCATTTAGAATCAGTTAGAGGGTGTCCTTTTGATTGTGTTATGTGTAATGTTGGTAGTACAAAGTCTATAGATGTTTCTATGGATTTATTAAAGAAATTAGAACCATATTATCATGGTTTGGAAGTTTTATCAATCCATGGTCTTGGTGAGCCATTGCTATCTAATCATATGGAGTATTTTGTTAAAAATTCTCATAAACATAAGTTTGTTATTCATATGAATACAACAGGTGAATTGCTTTCCGAACAAAAATCTCAACTCTTATCAAAAGCTTATGGACTTTCAATTCGATTTTCAATTCATGCAGGAAGAGAAGAGACTTATAAAAAAATTATAGGTGGAAGTTTAAAAAAAGTTAGTTCTCGTATAAAATATCTTGTAGATATATCTAAAGATAAAAATCATGATTTATGGTTTAGTTATATAGTTATGAAAGAGAATATTGATGAGATTGAAGACTTTTTAAGACTAGCAAACTATTGTGGTATTAAAAGTGTAAGATTTATGAGATTAAATCCTACACTAGATATTGTTAAAGGTGTTGAAAAAAGAGGTTTTAAGCTTAAATATTTTGAACAATTTAATAAAGAGGTAGTAAATAAATTTGTTTCAAATATTCCAAAGTATAGAGAGTTAGCCAATAAACTTAATATAAAAATAGAATATGGTACTATGAACCAATTTGAAAAATATAGTCTAAATTCTATTGGAGATTTTGCAAATAGAGCAACCAATAAACTTTTTAAAAAAAGAGTTTTTCCTATTATTCCTCAAAAAGGAAAATGTGTAGTACCTTGGATTGGACAGTTGAGTATTACTATAGAGGGAGATGTAAAAATATGTGTAAAATCCTCTTATAAAATAGGAAATTTATATGAAGATAATTTAGAAAATATATGGAATTCAGATAAAATGCAAGAGTTAAGAAAAGCATTTGCCCATGGTAGGTATCATAAGTTATGTGGTTATTGTAGAGGACTTGATATGGACAATTTCCCTAATAATTCTTTTATGGAAATTAGATAAAAATTAGGATTTCAAATTTAAATAGAACTTATATGTTTAGTTATGTTGTAAAATAATATTTTATATTAAATAAAATTTTGGTAAAATAAAAAATATAAATTTTTGTTCTAAAGGGTATTAATATATTTTTTAGAACTTATATTACAAAAAAATTAAATCAAAGATTAACTTTATGAAAATATTATTTTTAACAGATAATTTTCCTCCAGAGGTAAATGCACCTGCTACAAGGACTTATGAACATTGTAAAATATGGAGAGAAATAGGTCATAATATTACAGTGGTTACTTGTGTACCTAATTTTCCAAAAGGAAAAGTATATAAAGGATATAACAATAGTTTATATACTAAAGAAATTATTGATGGAATTAAGGTTATAAGAGTTTGGAGTTATATAACTGCCAATAAAGGTTTTGTAAAACGCTCTCTTGACCAATTTAGTTTTGCAATAAGTTCTTTTTTTGCAGGACTTTTTTTGGGTAAATTTGATTATATTATTGCTACTTCTCCACAATTTTTTACTTCATGGTCAGGTTTTCTTTTATCTAAAACAAAAAGAACACCTTGGATTTTTGAAGTTAGAGATATGTGGCCAGAGGGGATTATTTTTTTAAGTAGAGACTCTAAATTATATAAAATTTTAGAAAAAATAGAGCTGTTTTTATATAGAGATGCTCATAAAATAGTAGTTGTTACAGAAGCTTTCAAAAAAAGTATTTTGGATAGAGTAAAAATAGAGAGCGATAAGATAGAGGTTATCTATAATGGTTCTAATAATAGTAAATTTATACAAAAGAGTAAAAATAGACAACTATTAAAAGAGTTAAATTTAGAATTTAAATTTATTGTAGGATATGCAGGTACATTTGGTATAAGTCATAGTTTAGAGTTTATCTTTAAAGAGATATCAAAAGTTAAAAATAGTGATATACATTTTCTATTTTTAGGTGATGGTGCTATGAGAGAGAATATGTATAAGTGGGTAAAGGAGTATAACTTATCAAATGTAACTATATTAAAATCTGTACCAAGAGATTTAGTTATAGAGTATTTATCTATTTTTGATATAGGATTAGTACCTTTAGCCAAAAATGATGCCTATTTAAAAGTCATTCCTTCTAAAGTATTTGAGTTGTCAGCAATGGGCAAACCAATTCTTCTTGGAGTAGAGGGTGAGATAAAAACTATTTTGGAAAAATATAATGCTGGTATTGCCTATACACCAGAGGATAGTAAATCTTTTCAAAAAGCTTTAGATAGCTTATATAATATTAGAAATAGTCTTGATATAACTTATGCTGATGGTTTGAAAAAGATGAGTCAAGATTTTGATAGAAGTTATCTTGCAATGAAGATGATAGATTTTATAGGCAAATAGATGAAAGTAATTTTGACTGATTTAGAGAGTAGAAAAGCTTTTGATATATTTAATTTGGTAAAGCACTATTGTTTTGATATAAAAGCTTATAGTAACTCTTCTAATGGTATTGAGTTAAAAATTTTGGAATTTATTTATGGTAATAAAATATATACACTTGATAAAGAAAATCTATTTAACTCTTTTAAAACATTAATAAATGATAAAAGCAATAATTATATCTATTTTCCTGTAGAAGAGGATACAACTGTTAAATTTTATGAGTTAATTAAAAACTATAATATTAGTAATTTTTATTATAAATTACCACCCAAAAAATCTTTTGATTGTGTTAGAGATAAATTAAAATTTTCTAAATACTGTTTAGAACATAATTTTCCAGTACCATTAGAGTATAGTTATGATGATATTTTAAAAAAAAATCAATTACCTTGTAATCTAATTATTAAACCAAAAAGTGGTTCAGGTTCAATGGGTATTAAATTTGTTGATACATTTGAAGAGTTTTTATCTTATAAAGATTTAGATTTTGAGCAGTTTATTATACAAGAGAGATTGGAGAACTCAAAAGATGTAGAGGGGGCTTTTTTTCTTTTTGATAATGGTAAGATGGTCTCTTATTATGGGCATAAGAGGATTAGAACTTACCCTTCTGAAGGGGGAGTTACTATATATTCTAAATGTGAATATAATGAAGTATTAAAAAATATAGGAAAAAATTTATTAGAGAGTTTAAACTGGTCAGGTATTGCAATGGTAGAGTTTATATTAGACAAGAGAGATAATAGCTATAAAATTATAGAAGTAAATCCTAGAGCATGGGGTTCAATAATGTTATCTGAGTTCTCTAATGCCAATATTATTAAAAACTATTTAATGATTTGTAAAGGCAAAGAGTCAAATATTTGTGAGGTTAAAGAAGATAGATATATTCGTTGGGTATTTCCTTGGGATATTATCTACTATTTAAAAAATGGTGGTAATATAAAGAGTTTTTTATTGTTAAATAGTGATAATACTTGTTATATTAATTTTAGTTATACTAAAAAATATAAAGCTTTGCTTTTTTTGATTTATAATATTCTTGATTATAAAAAAATTACAAAGTTTATAAAAAAGGTTTTTGGATAGTGAAAAAAATTATTGTATATGATTTTGATAAAACATTAACATATAAAGACACTCTTTTAGATTTTTTTAAATTTATAGCTAAAAAGAATATATATTATCCATTTAAACTATTAATCTATTTTATTTTTATGGTTCTATGTAAATTTAGAATTGTTAGTAATAGTAGATTAAAAGAGATAGGTGTATCTCTTTTTTTAAAAGGCTTAACCAAAGAGAAGTTTATTGAAGATTCAAAAAAGTATGCCAAAGTAATTAAACTTAATGCTACTTATAAAAAATCATCTTTTGATAAAAAAAATGAATATTATATTGTTAGTGCCTCATTTGAGGATTATATAAAACCACTTTTTCCAGAATATGTAAATATCATTGCTTCAAAGATTGAGTATAGAGATAATTTGGTTAAATCTTTAAAAATAAACTGTTATGGGTATAAAAAAGTTGAAATTTTAAAAAATATAGGTATTGATAAAATAGATTTGTTATTTACTGATAGTTTTAGTGACTATCCATTAGCCACTATTTCAAATAAAATTGTAGTTGTATCTAAAGATAAAGAGAGGATTTGTAACTCTTTAGATGAATTTAAAGGGGTATTTAAAAAATGAATATATTAACATTTGATATTGAGGAGTGGTTTCATATTCTTGACCACTCCTCTACAAAAACAGAAAAAGAGTGGGCTAATTATCAATATAGACTTGATGCGAATATGGATAGAATATTTGAGCTTTTAGATAGAAAAAATCAAAAAGCTACTTTCTTTTGTTTGGGGTGGGTTGCTAGAAAATTTCCCCATATTTTAAAAGAAATTGATAAAATGGGATATGAAATTGCAACACATTCTGACAAGCATCAATTAGTTTATGAGCAAAATAGAGATAGTTTTAGAGATGATTTAAATAGCTCTATTAAATCTATCGAAGATACTATAGGTAAAAAGGTAAGGGCATATAGAGCACCTGGATTTTCTATATTAGAGAATAATAGTTGGTTTTTTGAGGAGCTGATTAATAGTGGTATAGAGATAGATTGTAGTATCTTTCCTGCCAAAAGAGCGCATGGTGGATTTCAAAATTATGGATATGCCAAACCAGCTTTAATTGATATAAATGGTGTAAAGTTAAAAGAGTTTCCTATTAATATATTTAATCTTTTTAATAAAAAGATTATATTTTCTGGTGGAGGATATTTTAGATTTTTGCCCTATTGGATAATAAAAATACTTTTTGAAAATAGTAATTATGTTATGACATATTTCCATCCAAGAGATTTTGATAAAGGACAACCTATAATTGAAGATTTATCTTATATTAGAAAGTTTAAATCATATTATGGCTTAGGTGGAGCATTGATAAAGTTGGAGAGATTAATAGATGATTTTGATTTAGTCGATTTGTCTGAAGCAGAGAGAGTTATTAATTGGAATGATGTAAAAACTATTAATATGAATTCTAATATATATAGTTATAATTTTACAAAAAAACCTGTAGATATAAAAAAGGAGATTTCTTAATGGATTATTTAAAAAAGATATTAAATGACCCTATGGTAATATATGATTATATTTTAGGGAATTTAACTTTGTATATTTATAAATTAAGGTCTAAAATTATAACTAAAGGTAATATTATTTTTATTGGTAAACCTATTTTTGAGATTAAAGGAAAAGCAAAACTTATTTTAGGTAAAAATATTCTCTTTCGTTCAAGAAATAGAGGTTATCATCTTAATCTGTTAGCTCCATGTAAAATCAAAATAAATCCAAATGGTTCAATTATAATAGGAGATAATACTAGAATTTATGGTTCTTGTTTACATTCTGCAAGAGCTGGAATAAAGATTGGAAAAAATTGTCTTATTGCTTCAAATGTAAATATTATAGATAGAAATGGTCATAATTTATCTATGGATAATCCTAGTAATAGACTAAATACAATAGGGAATGATACTGAAGCAGAGATATTAATTGAAGATAATGTTTGGATTGGTGCGAACTGTATAATTACACCTGGTGTAAAAATAGGTGAAGGTTCTGTTATTATGTCAAATAGTGTAGTTAATAAAGATATCCCACCATATACATTAGCAGGTGGAGTTCCATGTGTTATTTTAAAAACATATAAACAAAATTAAATAAATTAGAAAGAAGATTTAGAATGAAAAGAAAAATTTGCGTAATGGGATTAGGTTATATAGGATTGCCAACAGCATCACTTTTGGCAAATATGGGTTATCAAATTCATGGAGTAGATGTAGTACAATCAACCGTTGATACTATTAATAAAGGAGAGATACATATTGTTGAGCCTGATTTGCACACTTTTGTAAGGTCTGCTGTAAATAGTGGACATTTAGTTGCTGATACAAAACCGAGTGAGGCTGATATATTTATTATTGCTGTTCCCACACCTTTTCATAATGGATTTGTTCCCAATATAGATTTTGTATTAGATGCTACTCGTTCTATTGTGCCTTATTTAAAAGCAGGTAATATAGTAATATTAGAATCAACCTCTCCTGTAGGCACAACTCATAAAATAGAAGAGGTATTACAAAGTGAGGGTGTAGATACAGACTCTATCTATATAGCTCACTGTCCAGAGAGAGTATTACCTGGAAAAATTATGAGAGAGTTAGTTGAGAATGATAGAATAGTAGGAGGTTTAACTCCAGAAGCTACTCAAAAAACTGTAGAGTTTTACAAAACTTTTGTAAAAGGAGAGGTATTATCTACAGATGCAAAAACAGCTGAAATGGCAAAGCTTACGGAGAACTCTTTTAGAGATGTAAATATAGCTTTTGCCAATGAACTTTCTATATTATGTGATAAGTTTGGTATAGATGTTTGGGAACTTATATCTTTGACCAATAGACACCCACGAGTTAATGTTTTAAATCCAGGTGCAGGAGTAGGAGGTCATTGTATAGCTGTTGACCCATGGTTTATTGTTTATGCAGGTGGAGATAATGCTAAAATTATAAAAACAGCTAGAGAAGTAAACAATTATAAAACAGAGTGGGCTATAGAAAAGATTAAAAATGAAGCTTTGCTTTTTGAAAAAGAGAATAATAAAATTCCTAAAATAGCATGTATGGGACTATCTTTCAAAGCAGATATTGATGACCTTAGAGAGTCTCCAGCACTCTATATTACTAGAGAACTTATATCTAATAATCTACAAATTTTAGCAGTTGAACCTAATATTAAATCTTTTAATGAGTTTGATATAGTAAAATATCATCAAGCAATTAAAGAAGCTGATATTATTGTCTTTTTAGTAGCTCATAAAGAGTTTAAGAATATTGATATAGATAATAGTAAAAAAATAATAGATTTTTGTGGAGTATATAGATAGATGAAAATAAGTGTAATAGGTACAGGGTATGTAGGCTTAGTAAGTGGTACATGTTTTGCAGAGATGGGAAATGATGTTATATGTGTTGATATAGATAAAAAAAAAGTTGAAGCTCTCAAAAAAGGTGTAGTACCTATTTATGAACCAGGTCTTGAAAAGATGGTTTTGGAGAATTATAAAAAAGAGACTTTGAAATTTACTACAGATATAAAAGAGGCTCTTGATAAATCCAATATATGTTTTATAGCAGTTGGTACTCCAATGGGTGAAGATGGTAGTGCAGATTTGCAATATGTTTTGGCTGTTGCTAAATCTATTGGTGAGAATATGCAACATCATATGTTTGTAGTAGATAAGAGTACAGTTCCAGTTGGAACAGCTGATAAAGTTAAAGAGACTATTCAAAATGAGCTTGATAAAAGAGGTAGTGATTTGACTTTTGATGTTATATCAAATCCAGAGTTTTTAAAAGAGGGTGATGCTATTAATGACTTTATGAAACCAGATAGAGTAGTTGTAGGTGCAGATAGTGATAAGGCTATAGATATAATGAGAGAGTTGTATGCTCCATTTACTCATAGCCATGATAGATTTATAGCTATGGATATTCGTTCAGCTGAGATGACAAAATATACAGCAAATGCAATGTTGGCTACAAAAATATCATTTATGAATGAGATAGCAAATATTTGTGAAAGAGTTGGTGCAGATGTAAACCAAGTTCGTCATGGAATTGGAAGTGATAGTAGAATAGGGTACTCTTTTATCTATCCTGGTTGTGGATATGGTGGTTCATGTTTTCCAAAAGATGTTCAAGCATTAGCCAAAACAGCAAAAGATTATGGTTATACACCTAAACTTTTAGATGCAGTAGAAGATGTAAACTTTGCTCAAAAGAGAGTTATTTCAGATAAAGTTATAAAAAGATTTGGTGAAAATTTGGATGGAAAAACTTTTGCAGTATGGGGACTTGCATTTAAACCTGAGACAGATGATATGAGAGAGGCTAGTTCGATAGTTATTATAAATGAGCTTACCAAAAGAGGAGCTAAAATTAAGGCTTATGACCCAAAAGCAAAAGATGAGGCACAAAATTTTTATTTAAAAGATAATTCTAATATAGAGTATGTAGATAGTAAATATACAGCATTAAATAGTGCAGATGCTCTGCTTCTTTTGACTGAATGGAAAGAGTTTAGAAGTCCTGATTTTGAAGAGATGGCGAAAAGACTTAACAATTCCATAATTTTTGATGGTAGAAATCAGTATAATAGAGATAACTTGGAAAAGATTAGGTTTGAGTATCATCAAATCGGAGTACAATCATAAGCCAAAGATAGTAAAATTGTATTTATATTTTTTTTAAGGATAAGTTATGAGTATAGATAAATCTCTATTGGAAAGAAGTGGCTCAAAATGTGAGCTTTGTGGTAATGAAAATGGTTTAGTTGAGTTTAAAGTAGAGCCAAAAGATGAGTCTATTGTTATATGTGAGACTTGTGCGTCATCTATAGATGAACCAACAACTAATTCAAACCATTGGCACTGCCTAAATGATAGTATGTGGTCTCAAGTTCCTGCTGTTCAGGTAGTTGTTTATAGATTATTAAATAAATTGGGTTCTCAAGATTTATTAGATATGATGTATCTTGAACCAGAGACTTTAGAGTGGGCAAAAGATGGTTTAGAAAAAGAGGAGGTAGAACCAACTAGAGATAGTAATGGTACTATACTAAATGAGGGTGATAGTGTAACAATTATCAAAGATTTAGTAGTAAAAGGTGCAGGTTTTACAGCCAAACAGGGAACTACTGTTAAAAATATTCATATAGAATCTCCTGAAGCTATTGAGGGAAGAGTAAATGGTACTAAAATTGTACTACTTAGTAAATTTTTAAAGAAGTTATAAAATGAGTATAAAAAAATGTCTATTTCCAGCTGCTGGATATGGTACTAGATTTTTACCAGCTACAAAAGCGACTCCTAAAGAGATGTTGCCAATTTTGACAAAACCTCTTATTCAACATGGGGTAGAGGAGGCAGTTGAAGCTGGTATAACAACTATGGCTATAGTAACAGGAAGAGGTAAAAGAGCAATAGAGGACCACTTTGATATATCTTATGAGTTAGAACATCAGATAAAAGGTGGTTCAAAAGAGTCTCTTTTAAATGATATTCGTCAAATTATATCTAATTGCACATTCTCCTATACTAGACAGATAGAGATGAAAGGTTTAGGTCATGCTATTTTAACAGGAGAAACTCTAATTGGAAAAGAGCCATTTGCTGTTATTTTAGCTGATGATTTATGTACCAATGATAAAGATGGTGTTTTAAAGCAGATGATAGAGATTTATAATAAATATCAATGTTCTGTTGTAGCTATAGAAGAGGTTCCAAAAGAGGAGACTTATAAATATGGTATTATAGATGGTGTTTTAGTTCATGGTAGAGATGATGTTTATCGTGTTCATAATATGATAGAAAAACCAGACCCAAAAGATGCACCAACCAATATGGCAATTATAGGTAGATATATTCTTACACCTGATATTTTTGATATTCTAAAAAATACAAAAGCAGGAAAAGGTGGAGAGATACAGATAACAGATGCACTAATGGAACAGGCAAAACATGATAGAGTGGTAGCTTTTAAATTTAAAGGCAAGAGATTTGATTGTGGTTCTATTGATGGATTTGTAGAGGCTACAAACTATTTTTATCAAAAGCAAAATAGTCAGAAAAAATAAGGATAGATTAATATGAAGAGAAGAGAGTTTTTGAGTAGTTCGGCTATAGCTATTGGGGCTATTGGATTTGCAGGATGTTATAAAGAGGAGAAAACATCTATAGCCAAAGGTGTAAATATCAATAGAGCTAAAACTACAAAACTAAAACTCGCTACCTCTTGGCCTGCACACTTTCCTATTATGGGTACAGGAGTTGATAATTTCGCAAAAAGATGTAGAGAGCTTAGTGGAGGAACTTTGGAGATAAAAGTTTATCCCAAAAATATACTAGTTCCAGCTATGCAGGTTTTTGATAGTGCTTCAGCAAACCAGTTAGATGCTTTTCACTCTGGAGTCTATTATTGGAAAGGTAAAAATTCTGCTTTTTCTATATTTGGTGGTATGCCTTTGGGGCTTACTAGTGAAGAGATGATGACTTGGTTAAGATTTGGTGGAGGTATGGAGCTATGGAGAGAGCTTTATGCTAAATTTAATCTATATCCATTAGTAGGTGGTAGTACAGGACCACAGATGGGTGGATGGTTTAAAAAAGAGATAAATTCCCTCTCTGACCTCAAAGGTCTAAAGATGAGAATACCTGGTCTTGGTGGAGAGGTTATGAAAAAATTAGGAGTTAATCCTATACTACTTCCAGCTGGAGAGATTTTTACGGCATTAGATAGAGGAACTATAGATGCTACAGAGTGGGTAGGACCAGCACTTGATAGAATGATGGGATTTGACAAGGCTGCAAAATATTACTATACAGGTTGGCATGAACCAGGTTCAATTTTGGAAATTACTTTTAATAAAGCTAGATGGGAGAAACTAAGCAAAGAGCATCAAGCTATAATCACATCAGCTTCAGAAGAGATGACATCTATAATGGTACAAGAGTTTAGATACAAAAATGCAAAAGCTCTCCAAGAGTTACCAAAAGATATAGAGATAAAAGATTTTCCAAAAGAGATAATGGAGAAAGCTAAAATAGCACTTGATGAGGTTTTAGCTACTGAAGCTAAAAAGAGTGAAGATTTTAAAAGAGTACTAAAAAGCTATAATGAGTTTGTCAAGCTTAATAAACCTTGGAATGATATAAGTACAAAGCATATTTTAGAGATAAGATAATTAATAGTAAAGTTTAAGCCTACTTTGCTAAACTCCATTTTATGAAAAATTTAGAACCAAAAGCAATAGAACAACTATTATCAATTATTCCAAATCATCCTGCTACTGCTATTTTGCATATTAGTGATGGTGGGGATGAGTTTTGTGATAAGCTAAAAGATTTTACAGCCCAAAATGATTATGAGTATAGATTAAATATTACCGATAGAGACTTTTTTGAAAAGAAAAAAATAGAGTATGAGAGTTATAATTGGTGCAAAGTTAATTTAATGAGATATGAACAACGAAGATATGTAACTATGGCAAAGATGTATGATTTCGTTTTTGTTACAGCTAATGTACCAGAGTCCAACCAAGAGGAGTTTGTAAAAAGGATTAACTCTCATATGAAAAATGGAGCCAATATTATTCTATTTTTGCCAAAAGGTGATATAAAATCAAAATATAAGTGGTATGAGTATCTCGATGAAGCACTATTTGTAGCTACTAATAGTATAGATATATTTAAAAATTATGAGATAGTCATATCTAAAAAAATGCACGGTTGGGGGAATTAAATAGTGCTAAAATGGCTAAAAGAGTTAATCAAAAAGATAAAAAATAGTAAAAGATATAAAAAATTATCAAAACAGTTAAATCAAGACCTTAAAAAAATGTCTCTAAAGCAGAAGATACTACTATCTATACTATTGATACTATTTTTAGATTTATCTATATTCTTTGTTTCAAATATACTCAATCATAAAAAAGAGAGTGAACTTCAAAAATTGCTAAAAAGTAGCAAAGAGATACAATATTTTGATATGAATAGCTCGGCTGTTGATGAGATACTAAAAGCAGACAAGGTCTATTTTATAGTTGATGATAACTATAATGTAGATGTACTGCTAAAAGAGAACAATATAACAAAAGAGATAAAAAATATCCCAATCTATAGTATCACTAGAAATATAGAAAAAATTCTAATAGAAAAAGATGTTAACTACCAATGGGTAGAAAAGGAAAATAGACTACATAACTTTGTAATTCTCTCTTTTTTATCTGATAATATAGTTAATATTATTCTAATAGCACTCATTTTATTTATGTTTCAAACTAGTGGTATGCTTCTAAATAGTGATAAGTTCAAAGTCTATAGACCAAAAGAGATAAAAGGTAGTATGGATGATATTATAGGCTATGAGGATGTAAAAGAGGAGATAACCCATTTAGTCAATATGCTAAAAAATGTAAATCTATATGCCAAATATGGTATAGAGGATTTTTTTAATATAATGTTTTCTGGTACTCAAGGAACAGGAAAGACCACTATGGCTGTTC
>Ga0256828_1000187_pt1 | contig 41816 bp, 48 predicted proteins | sample CV88metaG_FD_185993 | JGI IMG/M metagenome (GOLD analysis project Ga0256828, IMG submission 185993) | Hydrothermal vent microbial communities from East Pacific Rise, Pacific Ocean - CV88 | ecosystem: Environmental > Aquatic > Marine > Hydrothermal vents | place: Pacific Ocean: East Pacific Rise...
CTGATTCAAGAATATATCCTGCATCTGCTGTATAAGCCCGTAAGTCTCTATTTTACTGCTTGCATCCACCCCGTCATAAGGATCTGTCACAATATTACGGAAGTTATCTGTCAATGTCTGAAGTGTAGTAATCTTCTCATTTGCCAATAGTTCCCATACCTCCATGATATTGCAGGCTCTCAGTCCATGCAATTCAAGCTGTGCACGCGCCGTAATAAGCAGTTCAAGATCAAATCTTTTAACAAGCTGCACAAGCGTATATAACTTTTGATGTATTATCCTTCCCGCAGCAATACGAATACGCAGCATAAATTTTTCAGGTGTTAATTTAATATTGTAGATACCGTAATTTTTAAGGTAAAAACGCTCCTCTTCACTCAGGTTTGTAAGATCAATAGAATTGATTTGGGTATGAAAATCATAAGGTGTAAGAAGTCTTTTAGCTCTTTCTATTCTATTTAATTTCATTTAGACTATTTATTTTCTCAGATCGATCGATCTGTCAAATTCAATATTATATTTTTTCAGTATCTCATTTTGTTTTAATTTGGCTTCTTGTTTATCTATCACGACTTTTACACCATCTTTGTCTTCCAAAATAATATATTGTCCTTTGACTGCTTCCATTTTTTGATAGAACTCTTTAAAGTCTTTAAAAGCTTCTCCATTGACCTTATCTATAGGCCACATACCAAAATCATTATCACCCCTACTCATATCTGAAGCCAATACTTTGAGAAGCACCACTACCTCCCTTTTATCTTCTGTCTGCCACTGAGAAGCAAGATAACTCAATTTCAAGCGATTACGGTTTGTAGCCCGAATAAGATTTCTTGTCAAAGGAGAAAAGACATACCCGCCATAGATTACATAGGTAGGCATCTCATCATAACGGGTTGTTTTTACCAGATACATATCATCTGCCGTATATTTCAATGGTGCATCTACTTCTATAGCTTTACCGTCACGGACTATATCCAATTTTACCGTCTCACCCATTTGGTGTCTGTCAATATAATAATAGTAATCTGTATATTCATGTTTTCTAAAAGCTACCGTACCGTCATCTTCAATATTGTGACCGTCAACGGCAGTAATAATGTCTTCCTCTTTTAAAATACCGTGGAGTGAAGAGTTAAACATGATTTTATCAACCAATTTTCCTGTAACTTTGTCATCGAGATGATAATAACGTCGCAGTGTCGGATTCTCTAACTTTTGGGTACCCAATCCCAAATCTGCAAATCCGTCATATCTGCCGTCCTTCATATCTTCTATGAAATGTTTTACCATACTCACCGGTACCAGGTAACCTATATTTTGTGACTTTGAGATCACCTGCATCACTACCCCTACTATTTTACCGTCTGAGAGAGCAGGTCCTCCACTGTTTCCGGGATTGACCGCAGCATCCACCTGTATAGAGAGAAAAATCTCTCCACTGTGTGCATAGGTATGGTGTTCTATACGGGAAACTACGCCGATCGTTGCAGAAAGTGTATTCCCTCCCATCGGATATCCGTATACCACTATTTTCTGTTCTATTTTTGGCAATTTACCGAATTGCAACGGTATGACCCCGTCAAAGAACGATCTTTTCTCCACTTTCAAAAGTGCAAGGTCAGCCTGATGGGAAACTGCAAATACTTTTGCAATGTAACGTTTACGTTGTCCGTAGCGTTGCACTTCCATAAATGCCTGATTAGCAACCACATGTGCATTGGTTAGAATAAAACCACCTTCTATGATGGACCCTGAACCGGTGCTGCGTTGCATGGAACTACTCCATGGTGCCAGATAATTCGGTATTTTAGAAACCGTGTAGATTTTAACGATCGCCTGTTTGGTAATATCTTCTGCTTGGGTATTCGCATTTAAAAAAAGTGTACTTACCCATAATATTAATAGTAATCTCATTCAACCCTCTTCATATTGTGCTGTAAAATCTTCTGCATCTATTGCAGGGATATTTCGTATTTTAGCTTCTTTTGCCATAAGCCCTGTCTCCCGAATAGAGAGGATATTCTTTTCACTGTCATACAGTTTTGCAGAACAGACCCCGCAACTTGGACTTCTGTCTTTACCGATAAAAAGATCAATATCGGGATTCATATGAAAAAAACTTTTAGCATAAGCGACCACCGGTTCACCCAAGTCAGTTCCTGTGAGATTGGAGATCGCTTTTATACCCTGTTTGGTTTGAACAAGATCCATAGAAGGTCTGGGAGTACCATAACAAAAATCTTCCGGACAAAAAGGGATCAGTGTAGCATTTTCAAGTAGGGATATGAGTGTCTCATCTTTTTTTATCTCTGCATTGTATCGGCAGTTGTTCCCCAGTAAACAGGCTGAAATAGCTATTTTTTTCATCATTAGAATACAAACAGGAGAAGATATACCCATATTCCTGTCAAAGATGTCAATACGATACCTGTAAATGTACGCAATCCTGCTCTTCTATGGGAACGGCTGTAGGGACCTGGCAACCCTCTTTCATAATCTTTTCTGGCTTTAAACAATGTACTTATCCACATGCCAAGCGTCAATACAGAGATAATAATATGTATCACCAATACTATAAACAGATAATCATGTGACACATGCGTCTCTTTTACAAATGCCTCATATCCTCCGCCTAAACGTACACCATATTCAAAATACCCTACGATCAATACAGAAATGACAAATATCAGTGCCTGTACTGCACCATGCAGAGTATATCTGCCTTTTTTTGCAAATGATATAGCTACACCGACCAATAGAGGAAGCACTGCAACAATAAGTGTCACCAAATCCATAAAAAATGGAGCTCTTGTTCCTAAAAAACCTGCCTGAAACATCATATCCATCAGCAAATCACCACACTCTTGATCTCAGTGAACTCTTCAAGTGCCCATTTTGGACCTTCCCGTCCTACACCTGAAAGTTTACTCCCACCATACGGTTGTACATCAAAACGCAGAGTCGGGATATCATTGATCACCACTCCTCCACATTCTGCATCTTCTATAAACGATTGTGTCTGTCTTAAATCATTGGTAAAAATAGAGAATTGCAATCCAAAAGGAGAGTCATTCATCTTCTCTATGGCACTCTCGTAGTCAGGCACTGCCACAAGGCTGACAATAGGAGCAAAAACCTCTTCACAGATGATCTTCATATCATCTGTCACATCTGCCATTACAGTCGGAGGGAAGATACCCTCTACTTCTTCACCGCCTGCGATCACTTTTGCACCCTCGTTTTTGGCAGAGGCGATCCATGACTTTGCACGATGTCTGGCTTCATCATCAATGAGCGGTCCCATAAATGTATCTTCTTCATAAGGTGATCCCACTTTAAGTTTTTTTGTCTCCTCTGCTATCAGTGCAGAAAATGCACCATATACTTTTGCATTGACATAGATACGCTGCAGAGAGATACACACTTGTCCAGAGTTGATAAATGCCCCAAAAGCACAACGTTTTGCAGCCAATTCAAGATCTGCACTTGCATCAATATAAGTTGCAGCATTACCGCCAAGTTCAAGACTTACTTTTTTGATCCCTGCCTGTTTGGTAATGATATTCCCTACAAGTACAGAGCCTGTAAAGGAGATGACACGAGGGACATCACTTTTTACTAACGTGGAACCTACTTCTGCATCTCCATAGACCACGGAGAGTGCATCTTTTACTGCATACTCGGATGTAATGAAAAGTTTTGCCAACATATAGGCTGTCATCGGTGCTTCAGGTGTCGGTTTAAGTACTACCGCATTTCCTGCACCCAGTGCAGGAGCGATCTTATGTGCCACAAGATTAAGCGGAAAATTAAACGGAGTAATACAGGCAACAACACCCACCGGTTCACGTCTGTAGTACGCTAAAGTTTTCTTACCGCTTGGCATAATATCTGTAGGGATGGTCTCTCCTGTCATATTTGCCAGTTCCAGTGCAGTCAATTTTACGGTCTCTGCGCATCTATCTACTTCTATGCGGGAGAAAGTGATAGGTTTAGCCACCTCTTTGGAGAGCATCATTGCAAATTCTTCTCTGTACTCCTGCAACTTCTTCACCACATCTTCCAGCCATAAAATACGCTGTGACAAATCTGTTTTTGCAGCAACTTTAGCTGCCTCTTTTGCAATTTCCAATGCTTTCTCTGTATCATCAGCATCACACAACGGTGCAATACTCACAACAATCCCGTTATAGGGGCTGCATCGCTCTATTTTTTCTTCTTTTGTTGCTTCAGTAGAGCCAAAAAAAATCTTCGCTTCTACTTCATGATCAAATGTTCCGAACATACTACTCTCCCTCAAATTCAGGTTTACTGATTATAGCGAATTGAGGATAATAAAAGAAAGAAATTATTTTTTAGAAGAGCAAGAGCCACTGTCACAATGGCTCTTTTTAAGTATAAATTTAAAGATAATATCTTTAGTCATCAGAGCCAAACAATAAACCCATAAAACATCCATAATAATATTGGGTTTATACTCAAGACCATAAAGAAGCAAAGGCCATCCTATCAGGATAATATACTTTATATAGTAGAAAAAAAGTATCCCTACACCATAAATTTCTTTAAAAATTTTCATTTATGCTCCTTGATACGACTAATCGTATGAGCCTACTGCTGAAATAGTCATAGCGACAGCGTAGTTTTTTGGGCTTTGCTCAAAAAGCATCCTATGATGAAAAATTTGGAGTACCGTCAGGCATATGTTCCATATTCTCTTTTTTGGCTTCCTGCTCCGCTTCATATGCATTCATCTGCATACGTACTTCGTTTATCTGTTCAGGAGTGACATTGTCTTCACTTGACCAGATGACTTCTACAGCATCACCATACTCTTTACCCATCTCCTCTATCTTGTCTGCATATTCATAAACATCCATACAAAAAATAGGTTCTGCATCCTCTTTCATCGTATCTGTAAGTTCTATGTACCATCTTCCAAGTGGGCTGGTTTTAATAACTGATTCAATCACACCTGACATACTATATGCCTCCTAAAAAATCTTTCTTTTTCAAATCACCGTTATAGACAACATCTCTGACATCAACATCCGTTTCATTCAATATTGCCGGTACAGGATCTTCAGCTTCGAGTTTTTTGATCTCTTCATCAAGCTGATCCTCCTGATAAGTCATCATCATATCTGCCGTGATCACATGAGGAAGCTGTTGTATCTTGACCAGTTTCTTTATCTCCTCTTCTACCCCTTCACCTTCGACTGTGACAATGATCTTACCTTTGTCTTTATCATGAAGATGATAATCAACATAATCCGCCTTTTTAAAAAAATCTACCAATTCATCGATATATTCCGGTAGTGCCTGCACTACAATACTTGATATATTCATACTTTATTCTCCTATTTTTGATTTAGATCCCATACCATTACGGTATTGTCATCACTGGCTGAGAACAGCCTGTTTTCATCTTTAAAAATAATCACATTAAGTGTACTCTTTTGCCCTTTAAGTAACGCTATTTTTGACTTGGTTAAAGTATTATAGACAGAAATATTGTTCTTTTCATCCATGGCAAAAGCTGCTTTTTGGGCTGAAGGGCTCAATGCTGTCGCATAAATAAGGAAATGTCCCTTGATATAGTCACCTTTCCCACTGGCAACATCATAGAGTGAAGCTCTCTGATCCTGACCTGCACCTGAGACCATACCGTTTTTAAAATCAACCTTATAGACATTGTCCAAGTTTTGCCCTTTGAGTTCTTTCAGTACTTTTCCTGTTTTCGTCTCAACGACACTTAAAATACCGCTTTCACAGGAAAAGACAGCTTGTGTCTTATCTTCATTCAATGCAAAATCTGAGAATTTGGACTCACTTAACTGTACTCTGTACAGCTCTTTTTTACTTTTAATATCCAAGAGAGCTACCTCATTACTCAAATAACCTAAAAGAATGTGCGATGCATCTATGAATCGTGCCTTGATAATGGCTTTTTTATCATCAGCTGAGAGTAGTTGCGTCAAATTATCATCATAAATATACAGATTCGAATACCCACCCTTACCACTGTCACTCAAAAGAAGGTATTTACCGCGTATGGTATCGGTACTCATGACACGTGCAGGCATAATATCTCCCATAAAGTCTTTCACATCAGGAATAGATATCTCTTTGATCTTCTCTTTTTTTACACTGTCATATACTTCAATATGCCCCATATCTGTAGCAATAACAAGATGATCCCCATCCAAAACCATATCTTTGGCAGTCCCATTGATCTCTATACTTTCAACCGGATTCAAAACAGGTGTTGCCCAAAGCCAGAGACTTAATATAGAGTAAAAAAAGAGTGTTTTCATCATACGATCTCCTCAACCTGATCCAGCACCAAAGAGATTATCTCTTCTCCTCTGAGTGCTGATTTAACACCGTACAGATCTTTCTCTGAAGCCAAAAAATGCTTAAAAACATCCTTGTCATGCAGCTTTACCATCAGTTCATCCATCTTTGCTTCACCCAATGCCTGCTGGATCGGTTCTGCAATATAAATAACAAAATTATATTCTTCGAAATCAAATTCATACTCTTCGGAATCAAAGTCTTCATAGTTCTCATCTACATTCAGCAGATGTCTTAACTCTACCTCTTTGTCTTCAAGATTTTTAAACAGTTTTGGATATTTCTTTTCTAATTTCATACTTCATTTTCCTCATTTTTTAGTGGCAATACCTCATAACTGATCGCCTGTGTAGGACATCTGGAGATACAAAATCCACACGCTGTACACTTTTGGTCATCAATGACCGGATTGAACATCCCATTAAATAAAATGGCATCATCGATACACGGTTCTTTACATGAATGGCATATCACACCATGGTGCGCCACACATGCCTCTAAAGAGATTTTAAAAACAGCATTGAGCCAAGTGGCTGTCTCATCATTACCCAAAGAGAGCACATCTTCTTCGCAGGCATCAGCACACGCATCACAAAAGGTACACCCATTTTGCTTAAAACTAAGTGTAGGTGTACTGTCATCTGCTATAAAAATGATCTTTTCATCACAAGAAGCAACACAAGCTTTACTTTCACAGCCTGGGCACTTACTCTGAAAAAGAGATTCACTACCTCCATAAGGAGGTCGTACCAAAAGAGGAGAATCCTCTTTGGTTTGACGCAGTGGTTTGCTAAAAGATTTAAAAAAATCTCTTCTGTCCGTCACTATTGAACACCTGCATTCATCATATCGATCAAATTTGAATGTGTTTTAAGATCATCAGTCAATCCATCAGATCTAAATGTATTTGCCACAGCAGTTTTTACATTTGCCTGTGGGGCATGACACTGTGAACAGTTGAATCTTCCCTGATAAAGGTGATCAAGTTTTTTAGCTTTGGCAAGCTTTATATCACTTACGTTACCCATATCACCTTTTGCAATACCGACTTTTTTACCCTCTTTAACCAATTCACCATCTTTAAGTACCGTTGTCGGTCTGTAGTTGGTAAAGTGAGATGGAGGAATGGATGTAGCACCTACACCTTTTGCAACATCAGGCATATGACATCCAAGACACTGGTTATTGTCTTTTGTAATAGGAAGCAATCCGTCTACTGAGTGAGGGATCATCGGAGGAGCATTTACATATGCTCTTTCAAACTTCGGTGCAGCACCTGGAGCAGGCCTGTCAAACTTACCGTCAACCGGTTTAACATCTTCATCAAAAAGTGTGGTTTTTCTAAGACCAAGCACCTCTTCACCTACCTCTTTTTTATTTCCAAGATCCTCTTTTTTAATTCTTTCAGGATCACATACTTTTGCATTGATATCAATCACTTTTGAAACAGCTACTGCTGCTGCTGCTGCGTGCGCTGTCGCTTTGTCTGTTGCTGTTCCTGCACCACCTTTGATCATCTCAGCGATAGCTTTCATATCTGCATCAGATAAAGAAGCTACTTGTCCTTTCATTAGACCTTTCATTGCTCCGCCGTATGTACCGGCTTTATAGCCTTTAAGTGCTACTAAGATATCTGCTTTACTCATATCTTTTACGATCTTGGATTTACCCATTGCCGCTTTTTCAAAATGCTGTCCGTGGCACCCTGCACATGCAGCTGTACTTGCACCGTAAAGTGCTGATGCAGCCAACAATGAACCTAGAGCCATTACCTTTATAACTTTTGTCATTTCTTCTCCTTTGTTGATTTACTGTTTGTAAAACTTCTAATTCCAAATCCCAATGCATCATCATTACAGACATCAATACAGCGACCACAATTGGTACACTCTCCGTCTGTTACTGAAATGCTCTCTTTATTGATCATATGCAACACCTGGTTTTCAGGACACACTATTTTACACTCCATACAGTTCGTGCATGCCTCATGATCATGTTTTACCCTGACCAGACTTGCTTTACCGATAAGCGAATAGGTAGCTCCCAAAGGACATAAGTGTCCACACCAACCGTTCTTAACCCCAAAAAGGTCGAACAGAAAGATTGCGATCACTACTGAAATCCCTGCACCAAAACCAAAGATAATACCTCTTTGCATGATGGTAATAGGGCTCAATGCTTCAAATGCGGCAATACCGACAATAGCTGAGACGATAAGACCAAGTATCATGATCCAGTAACGTGCTCTTCTTTTAATGAAACGATAGTTCACTTCCTCTTTATCCAAATTGAGTTTACGTCTAAGCCAATTTGCCAAGTCTGTCACCATATTGATGGGACATACCCAACTGCAAAAAGCCCGTCCGCCTACTACAAAATAGAAGAGTGTAATGATCAACGCTCCTAAAAGCACATCTGCTCCCAATACAAAACCTGTTGCCAGAACCTGTAACGTCGTGTATGGATCAGCTAACGGGATCACACCAAAAAGCAAAGAAGAGCCGAAAGTGCCTTTTAGAATATTCCATCCATAGGCATTTGCACCAAAATAAAGTACCAAAAGTCCGATCTGCGTTACCCTTCTAAGAAGTAGATATTTTATATTTTTCATCAATATTCTATCTCCCTGTTCAAATAATCCGCCGGTGCTTTTTCACTTCTTTTTGTATGTGTCTCTATCTCTTCGACTTTTCTGTCTCCTACTCTTTCCTGATCTTTTTTATCCCAGCCTTTGACATAATGACTTCCTGCTCTTCCCATAGAATGTTCTCTAGGGAGTACAAAGATCGCCGGTTTTTCAGTCACACATGCTTTTTCACAAAGCCCACATCCTGTACAAATATCTGAATGCACTACAGGAAGCAAAAATGCATGTTTCCCTGTACGCTCATTCTTCATATACTCTAGTGAGATTGCTTCATCCAATAAAGGACATGCTCTGTAACATGCATCACACTGTAAACCCCAAAAAGCGATACAGGATTCTTTATGTACTACTGCAAGCCCCATCGTTGCTTTATTGATATCAAGCTCTTTTTTCTCATTAAGAAGACTCGGCATATCTAAAGCACCTGATGGACATACAGGTACACAAGGGATATCATCGCACATATAACACGGAACTTCTCGTGGCGTAAAGAACGGTGTACCGATCAAACGGTGGTCACCACCTTTTGCCATTTGTAAAGTTCCTGGTCTCTGCTTTCCTGTCTCTTTGTCTATATTGCTCTCACGATTTACGCACGCCTCTGCACACATCCCGCATTTGATACATGCATCAAGGAAATCCTTTTCAGCAAGTGCTCCGGGTGGTCTGAGTACCAGCGGTGACGCTGTTGCTTCATCACAATATCCACTCCACAACATTCCACCAAGAGCTGTAAGGCCTACGCTTTGAAGGGTCGTTGCCATGAACTTTCGTCTGTTGTTGTCGGAGTTTGCCATCTATTTATGCCTTTGTGATCTTAACTGCACATTTTTTATAGTCTGTCTGCTTGGACATAGGACATGTAGCATCTAGACATACTTTATTGATGAATACTTTTTCATCAAACCAAGGAACAAATACCAATCCTTGAGGTGGTCTGTTACGTCCACGGGTCTCAACTCTTGCTTTTACCTTACCACGTCTAGACTCAACCCATGCAAGCTCACCACGTTTAAGACCTTTAGCTTTAGCATCCGCAGGGTGCATATAACAAAGTGCCTCAGGAACAGCACGGAACAGCTCAGGAACTCTCATTGTCATAGTTCCAGAGTGCCAATGTTCAAGCACACGACCTGTACATAACCAGGTATCGTAATTTGCATCCGGCATTTCCGGTGGATCCATGTATGGTCTGGCAAAGATCTTCGCTTTGTTTTTCAATGCTTTTTTACCAAGTTTTTTATCTGGACCTTTTAAGCTACCCTGTAGTAGGTTTTTCGCCAACGGACCATAGAATGCGTGTGTAGAATTAGAGCCTGCAGCTTTTGCAGCTTTTGCCGCATATGGATCATACTTAACGTTAAATCTCCACTGTGTCTCTTTCCCGTCAACAACCGGCCATTTAAGTCCTCTTACTTTATGGTACACTTCAAACGGTGCCAAGTCATGTCCATGACCACGTCCAAATGATGCATACTCTTCAAAGAGATACTCATGGATCATAAATCCGTAACCTTTGAATACTTCTCCATCACTTCCTTTAACATTTCTACTGTCTCCATTACACTCAGAGTTGTCATAACCTTGCTGAGGGAATTTATCCATTGCAATTTTATAAGATTTTGCTTTTTCATTGGCAAAAAGAATGTCATACATAGTTGTATCTTCTTTATATCCCATTTTAAGAGCATCTTTAATCACATTTGGAAGTTTCTTAGGTGATCCATCTTTATTCTTACCTCTAAGCGGTTGCTCTCCCCAAAGATCTTTCACAGTAAATCTTTTTGAGAATTCAACCCACTGCCATGTATCTGACATTGCATCACCTACAGGAAGAACCTGCTGTCTCCAATGTTGTGTACGACGTTCAGCGTTTCCGTATGCTCCCCACTTTTCATAGATCATTGCTGATGGGAGTACAAGGTCAGAAACCATTGCCGAGATACCAGGGTATCCGTCAGAAGTGACAATGAAGTTATCCATTTCACGTGCTGCTTTGATCCAGTGAGATGCAGATGCAGAATCCTGATATGCATTACATACATTTACCCATGCAAACTTAACCACACCATCTTCAATGTCTCTGTGAATTTTCATAATATGTTGGTTACCTACAGGGTTCAATGTACCTGCCGGAATTTTCCATACTTTTTCAGCATGTGCTCTGTGTTTAGGGTTTTTAACCATCATATCCGCAGGTAATCTGTGACAGAATGTACCAACTTCTCTTGCTGTACCACACGCTGAAGGCTGTCCAGTCAATGAGAATGCACCATTTCCGGGAAGTGCCTGCTTGTTAAGAAGGAAGTGAACATTGTAAGAGAGTGTATTTACCCAAGTACCACGTGTATGTTGGTTCATACCCATTGTCCAGAATGAAACGACTTTTCTTCCTTTTTCTATGTAAAGATCTGCCAACATTTTAAGTTTTTTCTTAAAGCTGTCGATAGACTCGTTTGGATCACCTTTAGCAATTTTAGCTACATAATCAAGAGTGAACGGCTCTAAAGATTTTTTATACTCTTCAAAACTAATATGCCAGTGCTTAAGTGTACCCGGAGTATTTTTCATACTATCACCCTCTTTGTACCCGTAAGGTGCAAGTGCCGGTGCTTCTTTAGCTGAAACTTTTTTCTCCATCTCTTTAGAGATAGTCTCCATTTCTTTTGCTGAGTATTTACCATCTTTAAGTGATTTCTCACCTGCTCTTCTCATACCGTAACCGATATTTACAGGACCTGCAGTAAAGACAATATTTTGTTTTACAAAGTCCCAGTCAATTGCTTCTGGATGGTTATAAACGATCTCATGTGCAATATAGTTCCAAAGTGCAAGGTCTGTACTTGGAGAGAAGATAATATTGAAGTCACCAAGGTCACAAGTTCTATGGGTATAAGTCTGGATGTTCACCACTTTTACATTGTCAGGATCAGAAAGTTTTCTGTCTGTAACCCTTGACCAAAGGATAGGGTGCATCTCTGCCATATTTGATCCCCAGGTAACGATAGTATCTGTAATTTCGATATCATCATAACAACCTGAAGGCTCATCAATACCGAATGTCTGGTAGAACCCAACAACCGCTGATGCCATACAGTGACGTGCATTTGGATCAATCGCATTAGATCTGAATCCTGCTTTCATCATTTTCTGTGCAGCGTATCCTTCCATAACAGTGTACTGACCTGATGCAAATACTGCTACACCTTCAGGACCAGAAGCCTTAAGTGCTTTTTTTGCAGCTTTTTCCATCTCATCAAAAGCACGTTTCCAAGAAACAGGTCTAAATTTACCGTGTTTGTCAAACTCGCCTTTTTCATTCATACGAAGTAGTGGTGTTTTAAGTCTATCTGCACCATACATGATCTTTGCATTAAAGTAACCCTTAATACAGTTAAGTCCTCTGTTTACCGGAGCTGCAGGGTCACCTTTCACCGCTACAATTCTTCCTTCTTTGGTTGCGAGCATGATCCCACATCCTGTACCACAGAAACGACAAGCTGCCTTATCCCATCTCCAATCTTTTTGCGCATCAGCTGCTGCTGCACTCAGGTTAGATGGAACAGCAATTCCTACTGCACCAGCTGCAGATGCTGCCGCTGCGCTTTTCAGAAATTCTCTTCTATTTAAAGCCATATTACTTCCTCCGTAAATTGATTTTTTGGTTACATTGCAAAGCTCTCTAAAGAACTCTAGCTGTTCTTTAGGGAGCTCTACTTATAACAACGTATATAGTTTAACATAGGGAGGTCAAAAGAAAAGATGATTTATATCAAGAAAAGTGAATTATGTCATAAACAGAACAAATAGGTTACATTTTAATTTGGAGTCAAAAAGTCTTAGATAAATAATAAATTATCAAATATAAAAAAGATTCAAAAAAGTTGATGAAATTAGGAGTTTTGAACTCCTAATTAAGAGGAACTTACATACCGCCCAATGCTTTTTTCACATTATCATCTGCCATAGAAATATTCCAAGCCGGTTCCCAGACCACTTCTACATCAACTTCTCCTACATCTTCTATACGCTCTACAGCTTCTTTTACCCAAGTTGTGATCATCTGATGCAGAGGGCATCCTTGTGTTGAAAGTGTCATGACCACATGTACATTACACTCCTCATCAATGATCGCATCATAGATAAGCCCCATTTCGACCAGATTGAATCCTACTTCCGGGTCAATAACTGTACTAATTGCATCAAATACATTTTCTTTTGAAATACTACACATATATTGTTTCCTTAAAATTATTTAGTTGGCACCGTACGCTAACATTTTTTTCATTGTAATATAGAGGAATATCGCTCCTGCAAATAAGAAACTTCCTCCTGCTTTAAAAAGGATATCACTCTCAAACAGCAATCCTAAACCTCCAAGCACTACACCTGCAGCAGTAAAGTTAAACATCATTGCTGCACCCTCTTTTGAGTACATTTCATGAAGCATTGGCACTTTCTTTTTCCCAACCAGAGGCGCAAAACGTTCAAACCAAACCAAGAACGGTACAATCTTATAAAGATGCCCTGTGATCATGGAGGATATAAAGCCAAGCAGTAAAAACCATACGGATGCATGCAAAATACTCTCAATACCCATAAGAAAATAGAACAGCCCCAATACAATAGAAACAATGAGTGTAGCAAAAGCAAATACCATTGATTTTGCCCAAATATCCCACTCTTTTCGTACTGTAAGTTTGGCAATGATATATATCTGCCAGATATAGAAAAAGATACCTGCAATATTGATCATATAACCTAAGTACATTAACCATTCCTGGGCAAAAAATGCTCCTGCAAAAACCACACCCACTCCGGTGATAACCAGTTTGAATGCTCTGTTGATGGCTGTCTCTTCAAAGCCGTGTGCCAACGAAAACATCGGTATAAGAATCAAAGATAAGCCAATAATAGTTAAGACAACATACCCTCCAAGCACTGCATAAACATGGGCTTTAAGCATGAGTGGTACATTGATACCAAGATTACCGCTCAATCCTAGTGCAATGGCAAAACCGGTAAGAATACCGAGTAACAGATATCCGTTACTCCAGGCAACCGTATCTATGGTCAGTGTGCGTATGGTTGTTTTTTTCAGTGTTGCAATATTCTCCACTGCAAAGATGATCATCGCAATAAGTACTAATAATCCGCCATAAGGCAACAGTGAAGGCATAAGCCAAAAACCGCATACCATTAAAGTAACCCCCCCAAGCAATAGAGGGAAAATCACATAGTAGACATCTACCACTGCATGACCTGCTTCCAGAACTACAGGTATAAGCTGTGCCATGGCACCAAAAATAACCATCATTACAAAACCGAGCAGAAAAAGATGAACCCATCCGGCTACATCCATTTGTGCATAAGTAAATGAAGGTTTGAAAAACAGCAAAGCCATCATCGATAACAGATAAAAAATCACACCGTAGCTGAAAAAAGGTGAAATCAGCTTTAACGGTGGTGCAAAATCACTTGATACTGCTCTCATTACCCTTATCCGTGGCAGGCAGAATCATTAAGATTGGCTTTTTCACTCTCTCCTGCTTTATAAGAAAAAATAAGTTTTACACGACCATCTTCCATCTTCTGGGTTTCAATATCATAATTCTCACCGATTTTGTCAAGCAGACCCATCGGTTTTTTATGGTTTATCATTACTACTTTTTTATTTGGCGTATCAATCATTTTCAAACCTGCCATAGCATTGACCATTGGCTCTGGCGGACCGCATTTGGATGTATCAAACTCAAAATACTGTGTTTCACCCATTGTATAAGTAAAGAAAGGGACAGTTGCTCCAGGGACTTCTATTGGTTCTTTTGTTAATTCAGACATAATATCTCCTATTTAATTTTTTTTATTGTAATGACTTATATTTAAAATAATCTTGATTTATATCAATATTTTGTCAAATCTTGTCAAAATTACTTAAAATATTTCTTAAAGTATGCTTCTACCAAACTGTCAAAATACTCCATTCGCTCCTTGCCTTTGGGGATCTCCGTACGAAGACTCTTCATCTTTTTTAAAAACTCTCCAACACTGTCAGGAATGATCTTTTCAAAATGCTTTCGTATATACTTGGCAAACGCCGGAGAAGCACCTCCTGTAGAAAATGCAATTGTTAGATCATCTTTTTTGACATAAGAAGGGAAAATAAAATCACAGTAGGCTGTATTATCTACTGAATTTACAAGTATCCTGCTTCCTCTTGACTCTTCATAGATCGCTTTATGCAGCTCTACTGTATCGGTTGCGACAATAACGATATCAAAACCTTCTATATCTCCCCTCGTATATGCTCTTTGGTAAAGTGTTAGACAATGATCTTTGATAAGTTGATTAGCTTCATGACTTACTTGAGTGGCGATCACAGTGATCTCTTTGGTAAAATCAACCAGCTTTTCAAGTTTTTCAGTGGCGATGAATCCACCACCTACTACCAATACTTTTAATTCACTCATATCCATAAACATGGGGAAGAAAGACATCTACTGTTCCTTTATGTCAATTGTCATTCATAATTTAACAAAAGTTTATCATAATAGCTTTGATATGTATCAATCTTTGTTACACTATCATTAACTATAATTTAAATTATTTTTTGGAGTAACACACTATGGAAAATGAACTACTTTTCGAGATGCAAAATGCTTTCCCCATGACACAAAGACCTTTTAAAGTAGTCGCAGAAAAACTAGGCTGCACAGAAGAAGATGTGCTTAGTATGGTACAAAAGCTCAAAAATGATAAGATCATCCGTCAGACCTCTGCTATTTTTGATACAAAACGCTTAGGCTATACCTCTTCTCTAGTTGCTTTTAAAGTATCTGAAAAGAAGATAGATCGGGCAGCAGATATCATTAACCAACATCCCGGCGTCAGCCATAACTATCTGCGTAACCACGACTATAACATTTGGTTCACCATGGCTGTAGCTCCAGACTCTAGATTGGGACTTGAGAAGACTATTGAGATACTCAAAGAGCATACAGGTGCACAAGATGCCATTACCCTTCCTACTCTCAAAATGTTCAAGATTTCTGTGAAGATGGATACCACAGGTAAACGTGCCAAAAAAGAGAAAGTGAAAAAAATTGCCCATAAAGAGATCGAGCTTACACCTGAGCACATCGCAGTGATTAAAGAGCTTCAAAAAGATATTACTGTCACAAGCGAGCCGTTCAAAGAAGCGATAGCACGACTCGGTATGGGGTATGAAAGATTTTTTGAGATCGCCAATGCACTTAAAGATACCGGTGTCATGCGTCGTTTTGCTACCATCCTTAACCACAGAAAAGCAGGTTTTGGTGCCAATGCCATGTCAGTGTGGGTCGTACCTGAAGAAAAAGGTGAAGAGATAGGACGACAAATGGCGGAATTCTCCGCAGTAAGTCATTGTTACCTCAGACCCAGCTATCCGAACTGGCCATATAATCTGTTCGCTATGATCCATGGCAAAAGCCAAGAGGAGTGTGACTCACTCATAGAAGAGATGGCAAAAGAGAGTGGCTTAACCCAATATGGAAAGCTCTACTCCACCGTTGAGTTTAAAAAACAGCGTTTGGTTTATTTTGATGATGCATTTAGCGAGTGGGAAAAAGAGGTAATATAGTTAAATAGTGTTTTTGATACAAAAAAGCTTAAAAGAGCAAAGAACTTCAAATCAAAATGGATCTGTAAAGATCTAATCTTTATACCCGATCTGCTCTTTGAAGTGTGCAATACAATTTGTACAATCCTTCATCGTATTGGTCTCAACAATATTATAGAGTGCATCTTCATTATGAATAATCACCAGATGATTCTCTACAGAAATGATCCCCTCTTTTTTGAATTTTGTCATAATACGTGAGAACGTTTCAGGAGTCAAGTTCAACATCGAGGCGATCTCATTGTTTTTAAGCCGATGGAAAAGTGCTAATTTCTGTGTCATTAAATCTGCAACTTTTGCTTCTGAAGAAAGAACGGTCTCTTTATGTACTAAAGCTGAAAGCAGTGCTACTTTTCCTGTAAGAGATTTAATGATCTCCAATGAAAAATCCGGATTATTCAAGTGTTTATAGACTATCTCAAAAGGAAGCAATCCCATTGTTCCATCAGTAACGAATTCACAGGTTGCAGGAAAAGGCTGCTGTTCAAAACAGGCATATTCACCTATGAGAGTAGGAGCAATAAGCCGGTTTATCTGTATTTGGGTACCTTTAGGCGTGGTTTTATAGAGTTTAATACTTCCATCTAACAAGACATGCAGATAGTTGCTCTCATCACCTTCATAAAAGACAATACTGTCTTTGGTAAAATGTTTAATATGTGTCTGGTCGTAAAGTTCTTTTATATGTTCCTGTGTGAGTGCAGAGAACATTGGTATCTCTTCAAGTTTAAACATTACTATACCTCTTTATCTTTCCTAATCCCTATACAAGAGCGTACTATACAGTACAAAAGATAAAATCTCTCCTATATATTTCCGATAATAGCAAGGTTTTATCTATTTATTGCTTAATTGTAATAAATTGGTATATTAAATTATTAGTTTTGATTATTTTTCAAACCAATTTAGCTGTTCTCTGAGTTTTACTACTTCACCGACAACAATCAATGCAGGCGTAGGGAGATCTTTTGCTTTTTCATAAATATCTTCAAGTGTACCTACCACAGTCTTTTCATCCGGTCTGGTTCCCCGACTGATAACTGCAATAGGATGATCTTTAGGTTTTCCGATTTCCATAAGTTTCTTTGTGATCTTTTTAAGTCTATGCAACCCCATTAAAAAGACGATTGTATCATCTGTTTTGTAATTTTCCCAAGGAATCTGTGAATGGTCTTTGTTGCTGGACTCATGTCCGGTAACCACTCTGAATGAAACAGTCACACCACGATGCGTTACAGGAATTCCTGCATACTCCGGTACTGCTATGGCTGACGTGATCCCCGGAATAAATTCAAACGGAATATCCCGTTCACGAAGGTAAATACCTTCTTCCCCACCTCGTCCAAAAACAAAAGGATCTCCCCCTTTAAGACGGACAACATTCTCATACTTAAGAGCTGCCTGATAGATCACTTCATTGATCTCCTCTTGAGGAAGCGTATGATGGGAATCCTCTTTGCCTACATAAATGAATTCGCATCCGTCTTTTGCCTCTGCCAATATATCCGGATTGGCAAGTCTGTCATAAATAATAACATCGGCAACGCTCACTACACGCAGTGCTTTGACAGTCAGCAGGTCAATATCTCCCGGACCTGCTCCTGTTAAATATACTTTCCCCACTAGTTACTCCCTTTTGTTTTTTCTTCCGTTAAATAGCATGATGGATCTTCCGCCCACATATCTCCGTGTATTGCATAGGCACGGCTTCGCGAACCACCGTTACAAATATTCAAATACTGACAATCATTACATTTCCCACCAAGTTCTCTGGGGTGTATACGAAGTTTTTGCAGTAATTCCGTAGGCTTGTTTGTCCAGATATCGGAAAAATCCTGATTTAAAATATTACCTATCTTCACAGGGAAGAACGGATCGGGTTTTACAAAACCTTCAGAATCAATATTAAGTAGTTTTCGTCCTGCAGAATTTCCGCCCCATGCGATAAGTCTTTTTTTCATCTCATCTGCATACTGGGGATATTTTTTCTCAAATCTATCATAAAATAAAATAGCATCCATTTCCATATTACCCGTGACTATCTCTATATCTCTGTTGGTTTCATGATATTCAAATGCTTTATCCAATATGTAGTTCACTGCCGTAATACGTTGCTCTTTACTTAAATCCATCTCTAAATTTTCAAGCCCTCTTCCACTGTAAACAAGGTGTGAGATATAGACTTTGGGAATATTGTGTTTCTCTGCCAGTTCAAAGATGAACTGCAGATCATCATACGTATCTTTGGTAATGGTAAAACGGATCCCTACTTTGGTCTTTCCAAAAGAATTAAGCAGGTCTACTGCTTTCATGGACTCGACAAAAGAGCCTTTTAGCCCTCTGAACTTATCATGCACATCAGGACTTCCATCTATACTAATACCGATATAGTCAAAAGTATCAAGGATCTTTTGGGCATTGCTTTGCTTAACATACAGTCCATTAGTAGAGAGGTAGGTAACGATACCCAATGCTTTACAACGTGCAGCAATATCGAACAGGTCTTTTCTAGTAAGTGGTTCTCCACCGGAAAATATGAGGAATTTCACACCATTGGCTTTAAGCTTTGGCAGTGTCTCCATGATATTTTCGGTAGTCAATGTATCTACAGCATCCAGATCCGCCTTAGAATAGCAGTGAAGACAACTCAGATTACAACGGTTGGTGAAATTCCAAATTGCGATACTTCCGTCAAGTACCCGTGCAGGTTTCTCCTCGGTTACTGACTTTAGCAAGTTTGACAATCTGAACATTATTTACTCTCCTTATTGGCTGCCATGTTAGGATATGGCTCTTTTACAATCGTTTTGTTGTTCTCTTTACTGCTATTGGTTTCATTGACATCTGTAGATTTAAATGAGAGAATATATGCAGTGATCGCTTTAAGTTCTTCCGCTGTGAGCTTAAATGCCGGCATGGCATTACGCTTGTAGCCGAACACTTTGGAGACTGAAGCAGGATCAGCGATCATACCCTGTATCTCTTCAGCCGTTCTTTTTGATGCGATCTGAGAGAATGGCGGTCCGAATGCTACAGCTGTTTGATGATGACAACCCCAGCAATAGGTCTCAAAAACCTTTTTGCCACTCTCTGCCTGCATAAAAGAAGTGCATGTTAAGATGATAAAAAAAGTGATTAATATTTTTTTCATATGATTCATCCTTATTTGAGTATAAGGATGATAACAATATTTTGTTTTTGGGAAGTTGATTTAGCTCAAGTTAGCTGTTACTTTTCCATATCTTCACTATCCATAACAAATCCGACAACCAAAAGTGCAATGACAAAAAGAGAGACAAGCCCAATATACAAATATTCCATCATCGCAATTTCCCATGTGCTTTTGCAAGCGTTTTAAAATGACTTTTTTCCTCAATAGAGATAAACCCTTTGGATGGGATATAGTGAAAATTCGGATATTTATAAAGCATGATATCATCCCCCAGACTAATGACTTCATCTACCTCATCCCAACGCCATTGTGTTCTGCCTTCATTACTTTTTATCTCAAACCCTTTATCGTCCACTTCTATATGGATCGTTTTGTCTCGAAAGGAAGAGTATTCAAATGATCTCCTGGCACGTCTTCTAGCTATAAGTTTTTTACCATAGTACCAATACAAAAGTACGATAGAAGCAAAGATCAAAACAGCAATAGAGCCTTTTTTCAATGCTGCAACCACGCCAAACTGTAATAGTGCAATAAATAACCACCCGATATAACGTTTTGCAGAGTGATTGAATTGATACCTATAAGACGCATCGAAGAGTTTCTCCACATTCTCTTTATTCCAGATATAGCTGATTTGAATAGGCTTAGACATGCTCTTCACACGCTTCTATAATAAGATCTGATTTTTGAATACATCCCTTCTCTTCAAGTGCTGCGATCATTTTTAAAGTCTCTTCATATTTTTCTTCAAAAATTTGACTATTGAGGGCATACTTCTTCTGCTCCTTTTTGGCATACCACCATGCTAGAGCAATAGAACTGGCAAAAAGAGAATAGATAAGTATTTGCCACTCTTTAAGATCCAAAAGAACAATGAAATACTGTACAGAGAAGAGAACAAAAAACTCTATAGAGAAAATAATTACAAGTGTAGAGCTTTGCTCAAAATCAAGCGTATATTTCTCTATCTCTTTTAGAAGTACCAAATTTTTATTGATAACTCTTGCTTCTTTTTTACATGCATCATCCATGCGGCCTATATCAATATTTCTTACATGGATGTTACTGAGATTATATTCTACATTGATCTGTTTATAATCTTCTAAAATTCTGGGATGATCTTTTATGATCTCTAGGATTTCGTCTTCACTTACTTTGGACTTTCCTGTAATTTTTTGCACGTCCTGTAAAACCAAATCATACAGACCAATAGTTTTAATCTCCAAGGCTACTCTGGGTAGGTGTATCAAGCTGTTCCTTTAAAATATTTTAATGGGAAAACGCAGACTTGGAAATCTGCGTTTTTTTTAATATATAAGAGATAATTACTCTTTATGATTCTCCAACTGCTATTTCAGGTTCTATTCCATAAGAAGCCGTTTTATCTTTAGCAGGTAAGAAAATACCTATGAGCCCTTTGAGCCCAACCGACATGACAATATTAAATAGGAAAAGGAACCATGCAACAAGCACCATTGTCCCACAAATTGCCGCCAGGACCATCAATGTATTAAATTCTCCATGTACATAGAGGTGACGGCGTAACATACCGTCAAGTCCGGCCATTCCTGCAAATGCTCCCATTCCTATACCACCGATAAGATACAACCAGAAGTGTGCCCAAGTCAACTTTTTGGAGAAAAGTGTTGTATTGTTCGTCACCAATGGCCAAAGCACATAAACTGCACTGTAAAGTGTCATATAAAGACCAACGATCAATGCAATATGCACATGGGCAAAGATAATCCACTGTGTATTGTGCAATACTCTGTTCATACCCATATCTGCTTGAATGATCGCAGCAGGTACGGCTAAACCAAAGCCTGAAAGTCCACCAAGCAGATATGCTAATTGCGGTGTCATTTTAAGTGGTCTTGCTTTCCATAAAGTAACCAAAGTAATAAACAGAGCCAATCCTTGTGTCAATAACTCGAAAGCAGTAACCATTTCACCGGAGATAAGCTTCATCATTTCCGGTTGACCTTGATCTGCAAGAAGGTGGTGCGACCAGACCATCCAGGAAACCAAAAGTTCTAACATCAAAGCAGCACGTGCCACATTTTCCATAAAAAGCTTTTGTCCTGTGATCAATGTTGCCAGAAGATACCATGAACCTGCTACATAGATCAGTACCAATCCGTCTGCAACCAGATCAAGCCCCCACCAAAAATAGTTTTTATAGAGTAAGGCATCAATCGCACCTACATTCAGAGGATGCCCGCTGGCATCGAATACCAAGTAAACCAGAACCAAAATACCTGCACTCAAAATAACAATAGCATCCAAAAAAGTATCTACTGTACCACGGAAAATCGCAACTACAGGCAATGCCAATGCAGGCTCTTTTGTGTAAGGTGGTTTGCCTCTGAGTTTATGCCAGAGATTTAACATACCATCAATACCAAAACCTGAGATCAAAAGCTCTTTGGTAGTTTTATCTTTATGTACACCTACTCTTGCAAAGATAGTTGCATAAATATTATAGATAAATCCCAATGTACCCACCATGATCAATGCAACACCTACAATAAATACAATACCACCGATGACCTGGAACTGTTTTGTATCAGCAGGGAGCGGCCAGTAGAGTGTATAGAGCGGTGCATATTGCCAAACAAATGCTGCAATCCATGCCATAGCAGTACCGATTGTGATCAAAAGCCATACAGCATTAGCAAGTTTCACACTGTAAAGCGGTTTTTTGGTGAGATAGGGTACCAAAAACATGAATGCAGCAAAAACCAATTGATAGGTTGAACCAAAAATACCTACAATAGGGTGAACCGTCATAATGGAAAAATAATGTTCTGCATGGGAAAACATTTCAGGAATTGGCGCGGAAGGACCTACTTGAACCATTCTCATGATCATACCTTCAATTGCAACAAGTCCAAAAAACAAAAATGACATCACAACTGCTCTGAGTGTCACTTTTTGTAATGCGTTCAAACTTGTATGATCAAAATCTGTTCCATTGACCAAATTATTCATAAAACTCATTTTTTACCCCCTTCATCTTTACATCCAACTACTTCGAGCCATTTTCGTACAAGCATCACTGAGTTACCATTTTCATCATATGCTTCCGGTCCTGAATACTCCGTACTCATTACATCAAATACTCCGTTATGTCTGAATGTCCACAAAATATCATTAGGATCTAAAATACCATTCACATCTGTTCCCGGATTAACCTGCATCTGCATCACCATGGAACCATCTTGTCTAAAGAGTCCAAAACCGTAGACCAGATCACGGCTTCTTACATCAAATTCAATGGTTTGCCCACACTGGACAGTAACCTTTTTAGGCATATTTATCCATTTGTGATCACCTACCTCAAACCTATATGTTGCATCCGGTTTAATATTGTGTCGCGTGATATCTTGAGATACCCATGGAATAGTATTGTACGTGAAAATATGGTGCCCTACTCCCATAGCTACCAAAAAGCCTATGTAGGTATAAAACGGTATACGAACCATTGATTTAGCTTTTTTCTTCCGTGTCAAGTTATACCCGAACCATGCAATCACTGAAAGAATCAGTGCAGCATAGATTGAATAGGCGACATTATGAAAAGCCAATAACTCTAATGAGTTTGAAAAGCTCATTTTTCTCTCCTTTGTTAAATAGATTATAGTAATTATAGTCATAGCTTATGATAAAAAATTGATTTATATCAATATTTTATACAATATATTGATTAAATATTAATCAAAAAGATGTATTAAACATTATCTATTATTGCCTAATGATTAATAAATAAGCATTTGTACTATTTCTAATTATATGTGCTTGATTTAAATCAAGAGTAAATTACTCCGATTTAAATACAATTTCAACTTATAATAATTAAAATAAGGACTTATCTATGCCCAGACTTCTGACTTTTCTACTTTTTTTTGTAGTCACCACTCAAACTTATGCTGTATTGGAGAATACTACGTGTAAAAAATGCCACCCCATTATTTTTTCTGAGTATCAAAGTTCTATCCATGCAAAAGCATCCATTTATAAAGATACTGTCCATAAAGCTGTTTGGGGTAAACATCCGGCAAAGGCTAAAAATAACTATAAATGTGCCAAATGCCATACTCCCTCTGACCATGACCTGATCTCCGGTAAAAGTAAACTGAGTGAAAATAAGATTCAGCAAACAGAGCCCATCTCCTGTCAAGCCTGTCATACTATTGAAAGTGTTGAAAAACATACTAAAACAAATAAAAACCACTTTACAAACAAAAAGAAGTATTTCTTTTCAGCAGATAAAGCAAAAAAAGGCACCAAAGTAGTCTTTAAAGAAGAGAGTCACTTCTTAGGGATGTTCAAAACAAAGGTCGGTTCTCCCTACCATGATATAGACTACAGTAACGAGAACTACTATAATGGTGATATGTGTATGGGCTGTCACTCACATAAACAGAACGGTAAAGGTTTTTCAGTGTGTGATATGGAAATCAAACAAGGGAAATCTAAAGAGACTTGTATCTCTTGCCATATGCCTAAAATAAAGGGATCACTTGCTAATCAAAAGCAAAGTGCCACACATGCTTTTCATGGACACAGTATTCATGGAAACACACCGGTTATACTCTCAAAATATATCAAGCTTTCTTTAGATCAAAATAAGAATGGATTTACAGTTAACATCAAGAATGAAGCAATACATACGCTTTTCTCTCAACCTCTACGTCTTAATCAACTTAAAGTCAGTATAGAAAGGGTAGGGAAACTTATCCCGTTAAAAACAGAATCTTTTATCAAAGTTATAGGAAAAGACGGTAAACCCGCGATGCCGTGGCTGGCTGACACTGTTTTAAAAGATACACTAATCAAGGCGCTTGAAACACGTAAAATACATTATAATACAACTCTGCAAAAAGGTGATGTGGTGATCATGGAATTCGGATATCATCTGGTCAATCCCAAAGCTGCTAAAAAACTTGAAATTACAGATAAAAGTGTAACTGAATTTATTGTATTGACGAAGAAAAGGATTACTATATAAATCTGTAGGGTGTTGTACCCTCACAACACCCTACATCAATAGGCTACTAACTGCCCTTCAAGTGTTTTCAAAAATGCCACAACATCATCTATCTGTTCTTTATTGAACTCTTGCCCTATCTGGTATTTACTCATGATCCGTACGGCTTCTTCCAGTTTTTCAATAGAACCATTATGAAAATACGGGGCTGTTTTTGTAATATTCCGCAAAATAGGAACTCTAAATCTCAATGTATTGTCACGTCCTAGAAATCCTCCTTCATTAATAAAGGGGAAGGGACTCTCTTTGATACGCAGATCAGGCTCAAATACCATCCCGACAAAATCTGAAAAATAGTTTCTAAGCGGAAATTTCTGAATACTTTGTCCACCTACACTCATACCGGTATGGCACCCTTTACACCCTTTGACAATGAAGAGTGTCATACCACGTTTGGCAGCGGCAGAAATCGCAGAGTTATCCCCTTCTAGAAATCGATCATATGCTCCTCTGGTTAAAAGTGTACGCTCATACGCTCCAATAGCTTTACGTACATTCTCAAAAGTGATCTTCTTTTGAGCAAATATCTTTTGAAATCTCTTTTGCAAGGCTATATCTTTATTGAGCCTCTCTTCTACCTCTTTTGGAGTCATATTCATTTCAAAAGGAGCCTGAACCGGTCCACCTGCCTGCTCTTCCACATCCTTTGCCCGTCCATTCCAAAACTGTGCTTTTGCCAAGGCAGCATTAAGTACCGTAGGAGAGTTTAAATGAAAAGGGTTTGCTCTACCGTGATAACCTATAGCTGTAGGAAGATTATCATCTCCTCCCTCTTCCAAGTGGTGACATGAAGCACAATTCAAAGTCTTGTCTCGAGAAAGACGTGTATCAAAAAAGAGTGCTTTTCCTAAAGCAATCTTCTCTCTACTCATAGGGTTTTCAGAGTTATCTATCACTTTTAATAAAGCCTCGTAACTATCAGGAACAGGAGACATGTCACGTGAGAGTGCTACTTCTCTTAACACCTCATCACTAAATTTTGTAATGGCTTTTTTAGGTAATACAAACTGTAATGATATGATCAATGTCACGACTAAAAATGTTATCGTTACGGGATGGAACAACTTTTTCATTGGTTATCCTTTATTAAATAGCAAATGTCTCTTTTACTTTTTGTTCAAATGCTTTATCACTCATCTCTTTTCTAAGCGATACAAATGTTTCAGCCTCTCCACCTACAGGTACAAAAATATCAGCCTCTTCATTTTCTATGATCTCTTTGACCGCATCTGCAATAGGTTGAGGATTTGGCCCTTCATTGATCGCTTTGGCTACTATGGGAACAAAATGTGATACCAATGCCTTATACGGCGAATCCTCACTTGTTGTTTTAGCATTTATAACCAACCCCTCTTTTACAAAATTGGTACCAAAAAGCCCGGATTGAATAGAGTGCACCCTCACATTATAGGGTAATGTCTCAAAACGTAAAGAGTCTACAATCCCTTCAACTGCATATTTACTGGCATTATAATGTGCTAAAAGCGGCAATCCCATCTTACCTAAAAATGAAGAGATATTGATGATCACACCACTACCTGCTTCTCTCATGTAAGGGAGTACTTCTCTTGTTACCTTTAATAATCCAAACACATTTACATTGAACTGATCGAACATCTCTTCATCTGTACCGTCTTCAACAGTAGAGAGCAGTCCATACCCAGCATTATTGACCAATACATCTATTTTACCTTCATTTTGGATAATAGTATCCACTGCATTTTTTATACTCTGTGTTTTGGTTACATCCAAATAGATTGGTTTTAAATGGATGGATGCCTCTTTACCTTGAGTATCACGACTCCCTGCATAGACAACATATCCATTCTGCGCTAAAAACTCTGATGTCATTTTACCCATACCCGAGCCAGTTCCAGTAATTAAAACTACTTTTGACATTTTTTACTCCTTCTTATATTTCTTATCATTTCAGTATAGTTGAATCATCAAAGAGAATCAACAGGTTTTTAGCACAAAAAGGATTTTCTTTTAGCACAAAAAGGATTTTTACCCTAAAAATTTTAAATAGGAGTATTTTTATCTGATTATTGATATAGATCAAGAAATCCCTAAGATTATTCCGTTATATTGCATTTATATAAAATTAGGAGTATTTTTATCTTAATTAGAATTTTAATCAAAGGAATTTGTCTTGAAACAGATTACTATTTTGCTTATACTTTTAACCTCTACCCACCTGCTAGCAGATATAGAAAAAGGAAAAGCAGTCTATGCTGCAAACTGTGCTATCTGCCACACTGTCAATGGCGGGAAAGCCCTCGGACCAGACTTTAACATTGTCTCTTATACAAGAACAAAAGAGGAGATAGCGAGCTATGCGAAAGATCCCTACTCATTATATGAAAAATTCGGCTACAGTGCCAATGCTATGCCCACTCTTCCTTTGGAGGATGAAGAGTTCAAAAATGTTACCGATTACATCAGTTCTCTGCAACCCTTCAAAAAGTGGATGATCAAAAAAAAGAATTAATTTTTCATAAGTTCTTTAGGGTAGACACCATAGGAAGAGAAAAAGAGTTTGGAAAAATGCCCCTGGTGTTTATATCCTACTCTTTTGGCAATTTCTCCTATAGTCAAATTCTCCTCTTTGAGTAAAAGGTTTGCCTCCTCTAAACGAAGTTTTTGTACATAACTGTAAAGTGTCATCCCATACACTTTTTTAAATACTTTTTTAAGTTTAGATTCATTGGTAGCACAAAGATGTGCCAATAACTGAACTGTTGGAGGATGGATAAAGTCTTGAAGTAAGATCGCCTTGGCTCTGGAGGCAAAGGCTAACTCTTCATCTGTTACATTCTCTACTAAAATATCAAGCAAACTGAAACGATGGATCATAAACTCCACTACACGATGCTCTGCACGGATACTTTGCATTTTATCATCAACAGAAACATTTAACAATTTTTCAATAATATAAAGACTCAATGCATCAATTGGCAGAAGGTTGATTGCTTCCAAAGAGACTTCTTTTTGAATTTTTTCATAGAGAAAATCCATAGGTTCATTTTTATTCCCACTCAAATAACGTTTGAGAAAAAAGTCTGCAATAAAAAGAATAAATATATCAGAATCCTTACTTTTTTGCATCGTTATAGTCATGTCTTGCTTTGAAGAACAGAAAATACCTATCTCTCCTCCTTTAACTGATTCCATATGATCATCAATATGGTCATGAATATACAATTCGCCTCTGTTTACCATAACGATCATCACCATCCTGTCCAAATTCTTAAACACTATTTCTTTCTTCTCACCTGAAAGTTTACTCTCCAAAAATACAATACCGTTTGAGATATCCACTCTATTAAGGTACCCTTTATTCTCTTTAAAGACTTGGGTAATTTTATATCTTGTATCGGTAATATTGAAAAAAAAACTATCCATCTATACTCTCCAAACAATTTTTAATTCACTAGAAAGTAATGATTTGTCAAAAGGATTTATCTCCTTTTTAACCCTGCCAATTGTATTATCAGTGAAAACAAATGGTTGCAAATAATATGTACCCGTATACCCTCTTTTCATTAAATCTTTTACAATTCTGTTAATTTCTTCTACTCTTAACAAATCACTATGTACCGTTGTTCTTACCTCAAAAGAAAAATCTTTTTTAATTAAAAAATTTAACGTTTTTGAAAATTTGTCAAAATGTTTATCTTTTGTTACTTCATAATACTTTTCTCTAGGTGCTTTATAATCAAGAGCAATATAATTAACTAAATTCTCTTCTACCAACATTTGAATCATATCAGGATTAAGTCCATTTGTATCAAGTTTTATTTTAAACTTTTTCTGCTTGATCTTTCGGCATAACACTGGTAATTCATTGTAAAGGGTAGCTTCTCCTCCAGACAGAACAACCGCTTCAAGCAATCCCATTCTACTATCCAAAAAAGCTAATATTTCTTCTTCTCTTAGCTTCCCTTCTCCTAATACTATATGTTTATTATAACAGTAAACACAACGCATATTACACTTAGCAAACCAAAAAATAGCTGCCAAATGATCAGGGTAATCTAAGGCTGTAAAAGGAGTAATATCATAAAAAGGTTTAAGCTGCATGTTTTTGATATTTTTCAAGAAAAAACTTTCTCTCTTGATGCTCACCTTTCTTACCAATATTAAAACTTTCAACCGGTCTATGATAGCCCATTACTCTTGTATAGACAATACATTTTGTTCTTCTCTTTTTTAATTCTTCTAATTGTTTTTTTTGATTCATTTTTTCTCCTTTAAAAAAATATTGACACATTTCTGTGCATTTTGAACTAAAATATCAATCTCATCTTGAGTTGCATTTTCTATGTGAACACCACAAACCACTAAGAGATCTTTTCCTATTCTATCATAAATAATATGCGCTATTCTCTCTGAGATAATATAATCTTTATGCCCTTTCTTGCTAATTGTTTGTACGTAATCCTTCTCTTCTATCAATGTCGCCGAACCGATATGCTCTTCCTCTCCACCTTTGATAATACAAAGTCTATCCTTACCGATTTTATAACACTCCAATACAACAGTATATCGACCTTCTCCTACTTTAACATCAGCATACTTCATTTAAAATCTCTTCATCACATTTTGGACAATACTCATGCTCTCCGGAGAGATAGCCATGCTTTTGACAAATAGAAAAGGTAGGTGTCACGGTAATATAGGGAAGTCTAAAATTACTAATGACATTTTTTACCAATTTTCTACCTGCTTCTGCCGAACTGATCTTCTCTCTCATGTATAGATGTAAGACTGTTCCCCCTGTATATTTACACTGTAGATCATCTTGTAAAAGAAGTGCTTCAAAAGGATCATCCGTGTAAAATACAGGGATTTGAGAAGAGTTTGTATAATAGTTATTCTCTTGTGTACCTGCTTGAATAATATCATCATACCTTTTTGCATCTTCCTTGGCAAACCGGTATGTTGTTCCCTCTGCCGGTGTTGCTTCCAAATTATAAAGATTTCCCGATCTTTCCTGAAAATCTTTGAGTGTATCTCTCATGAAATCTAAGATTCTTATGGCCATCTCTTTTCCAAATGTATCAGCTATGGTATGTGTATCATGAGAGAAATTTCGTATCATCTCATTCATCCCATTGACACCAATAGTAGAAAAATGATTATTAAACCCTGGAAGATATCTTGCGGTATAAGGGAAAAGTCCCCTATCATACATCTCTTGAATAAATATCCTCTTTTTTTCAAGCGTTGAATAAGCATACTCCATGAGTTTACTAAGTCTTGAAAAAAGCTTTTCTTCTTCTCCTGCATACAAATACCCCAATCTTGCCATATTGATAGTCACAACACCAATACTTCCTGTCATTTCAGCACTTCCAAACAGCCCTCCCCCTCTTTTAAGAAGTTCACGCAGGTCAAGTTGTAAACGACAACACATGCTTCGTACATGTCCTGGTTTATACGCCTCTTCATTAGGTATAAGTTCACCCTTTTCATTTCTAATATACTGACTGCCTATAAAATTTTGAAAATAAGAAGATCCTATTTTGGCTGTATTCTCAAAAAGAATATCTGTATTCTCTCCATACCAGTCAAAATCTTCAGTAATGTTTACCGTAGGGATAGGAAAGGTAAAGGGCTGTCCACTCTTATCCCCTTCTGTCATCACTTCATAGTAGGCTTTGTTGATAAGATTCATTTCAGGCTGAAAGTATTGATAGGTCATACTTTCTAAAGACTTTATTGCCTCATCTCGCTCTTTGGCACACTCCAATAAAGCTTCATCCTCTAAACCATAAAAGAGATGGTGTTGATTTCTTGTGGGTATTTGATCTTTCAAATCAGCAGGGACTGTCCAATCAATAGTAATATTAGTAAAAGGACTTTGCCCCCACCTTGCCGGAACGTTGAGATTATATACAAAGCTTCTTATCGCTTTTTTGATCTCATTAAATGGAAGTCTGTCTTTAAACACATAAGGTGCCAAATAAGTATCAAAGGAAGAAAATGCCTGTGCTCCTGCCCATTCACTTTGTAAAATACCCAGAAAATTCGCCATCTGTCCCAATGCTTCCCTAAAATGATTAGGTGCCCTGCTCTCTACTCTTCCTCGTACACCGTTAAACCCTTCATCCAAAAGTACCCGTAGACTCCATCCGGCACAATATCCAGTTAGGCAATCAAGATCATGGATATGATAATCCCCGTCTCTGTGGGCATACCCTTCTTCTTTAGAGTAAATCGTATCTAACCAAAAGTTGGCAATCACCTTACCAGCAGTATTATTAACTAATCCAGCATTAGAATAACCAGTATTGGAGTTGGCACTGATCCTCCAATCTTCTTTATCAATATACTCTTTAATAGTTTGTGTCGAGTTAATATAAGTAGTATCTTCATCCAGTCCTAATATCTGCTCTCTTTGTATTTTATGCATATGGCGATAAAGCATAAATGATTTCATGACTTCAAAATGCTGATGTTCATACAAAACTTTTTCTATAAGATCCTGAACCTCTTCAACACTGATCTCATCTCTGGTTTTGATCATCTCCATCAACTCTGAAAATACACTTTTATCATACACTTTAACTTCACTTGAAAATGCTTTTTTAATGGCATCTTCAATCTTAAAAGGTACAAATTTCTGAGAATTTCCATCTCTTTTTATAATCGTTTTCAGCATATGTACTACTCCATATTGAACTATCCGGTATTATAATAAAAGCTGTTACAGAATGCTTTGATAACTGTCAATAAATCAAAAATTATTTATTTCAGTATTCTCTTTTAATTATTTATTGATTGTTATCAATAAATTTATTCTAATATTGTGCTATGACGGTTATCATATTAACTAATCTTTTGGCATATCCGTATTCATTATCCTGCCAAGCTGAGACTCGAAGAAGGTCTCCATCTGATAAAGAGGTAAGTGCTAAGTTAACCACAGCACTATGCGGATCTCCTATATAATCATTCGATGCCTGTATAGTTTCAGTATATTTCAATACTACTTTAAAGTTAGCATCTATCTCTTTTTTAAATACTTGATTCACTTCCTCTTCTGTAGTCTGCTTGGTTAATTTGATACTTAGATCATAGAGTGTAGTACTTGGGATAGGTACCCTGATACTTTTTGCATGGAGCTTCTCTTTAAGATACGGAAAGAAATAAGCTGTTGCCTTGGCAGCACTACTCATAAGAGGAATGATATTTTGCGTAGCAGAACGGGTTCGTCGTATATCTTTGGAGTAGTGTTTGCTATCAAGCAGGTTCTGATAGACCGTATAACTGTGATACATACTCATCATTGCAGCATCGATTCCAAAATGTTTCTCTATGATCTTAAAGAGCGGTACGATAGCATTGGCAGAACAGCTCGAATTTGAAATAACAGATTCACCTTTATACTCTTTATGATTTATCCCATACATATAAGTAGGCATTGTATCCGATGGAGGTGCTGAAATAATTACTCTCTTTGCTCCGTTTTTAATCAGTGGCAAATTAGACTCTACCGTCAAGAACATCCCACTGCACTGCAAAAGTAAATCAACATTAAGTGATTTCAGATCCAATTTTTCAGGATCCGGTTCAGAAAAAAGTTTTACTTTATCTGTATCAATAAAAAGGATATCACTCTCTACCTTTATATCATAAGGCAGTGTTCCATAAATAGAATCATACTTTAAAAGATATCCTATCTGTTCAAAACTGTACAGATCATTAACCCCTACAAGTTCGAACTGTTCATCTTCAAGCATGATTCTTGCAACACTTCTTCCTATTCTTCCGAATCCGTTAATGAATACCCGTATCTTTTTAGAGATCATAATAGGCTCTTACCCGACGCTCAAAATCTTCATCACTCAACTCTCTTTTCATGGGAATAAATTTTTTAGCTTTATCTCCTGCAGTACATCGTGCAGAAAATTCTTTATTCTCTATAATTTCCAAGATAAGTCTGGTAATTTCAGTTGTATCATTCCCGCTGTTTATCTGCTCTACGATCACCGGAGCCAAAGCAGATACCATCTGTACATATGGTGAGTCTGCATCAAATGTTGCTTTATTGGTCACCAGATTATCTCTGGCAAAATTGGTATCGAAAAATCCCGGCATGATGGAGTGTACCCTGATATTAAAATCGCTTAGCTCATAGCGCAGTGAATCGGTGATCCCTTCTACCGCATACTTACTGGCATTATAAAAGGTCAGAAGAGGAAGTCCGATCTTCCCCAAAAAAGAACTAATGTTAATGATCACCCCGTTTTTTTGCTTTCTCATCTTTGGGATCACTGCTTTGCACATACGCATTACCCCAAAGACATTCACATTGAACTGGTTGAACATCTCTTCTTCTGTAGCTTCTTCAACAGTCGAGACCAAACCATACCCTGCATTATTGATAAGAATATCGATCTTATCTATCCGTGAGATTGCTTCTTTAATACTTTTGGGATCTGTAATATCCAGTTTCAGAGGATGAATATTTTCTGATTCGATCTCAAAAAGTTTTTGGGGTGTTCTTGATCCGGCATATACGATATAGCCCTGTTCCGCCAAATAAGCTGCTGTTGCTCTACCCATACCGCTACTGGCTCCTGTAATAAGAACGGTTCGTTGATCCTTTTGCATATACTATTATAATCAAAACCGAACATCATAGCATTGACAAGTATCAAACATTTATTTTACTATCAAGTTAAAAAAATTTTATATTTATATACGTTTATAACCCTATTTCTATTTTTGTTTTGGAAATATAGGATCTTTTGCATGTTTTTATAATATTTTATGTCATAATATTTTACCTCAACCATAAGTAGAAACTATGATCCGGAAACATATTACAGAACAGACTGCTATTTTTTTCAGTGTCTCCAAATGGGTATTCCTCTCTTCCGTGATCGGTGTCATCATCGGCTCCGTTGTAACACTTTTTTTAAATATTTTAGCCTATTCGGAAAATTCACGTTCACTTTTACCTTTTGATTACTATTATCTGCTTCCTTTGGCACTTGTTCTCACAGTCTGGCTGGTCAAAACCTTTGCTCCCAGTGCAGAGGGACATGGTACCGAAAAGGTTATTTCAGCTGTACATAAAGCGGACGGAAAAATAGATATCTCTGTCATCCCTGTTAAACTGCTTGCAACAGTCATCAGTATCTTCGCAGGTGCTTCTGTCGGAAAAGAGGGACCTGGAGCTCAGATCGGCGCAGGAGTTGCCTCTGCACTTTCAGAACTCTTCAAATTTAACAAGCAGGATCGAAAAAAACTGGTTATTTGCGGTATCAGTGCCGGATTTGCCACTGTTTTCGGTACACCTGTAGCTGGAGCCATCTTCGGAGTGGAGGTACTTATCATCGGGGTCATCCTCTATGATGTACTGCTTCCCTCTTTCATCGCAGGATTTGCAGCATTTACCACCGCACAATTCTTAGGGATCAACTACACTTATTACAACCTTCATTTCTATCAAAGTATCTCCCTTGATATGTGGCTTATCGCCAAAGTCGTCCTTGCTGCACTCTTTTTCGGGATCGTCTCAGACATTGTTATCACTTCCGTTTCACTTACGGCAAAATTACTGAAGAAAATTCCACTCAATAACTATATAAAAGCATTTTTAGGCGGTACACTTATTGTTATCTTAACACTTATTTTTGGTCAAGAATATATTGGGTTGGGTCTGGAGACCATCCACAATACGATCACCCCTGATCCTCTTTATGCTGTCGATCTGCACTGGTATACTTTTTTACTTAAAACCCTCTTTACCTCTTTATCATTAGGAAGTGGCGGAAGTGGCGGTATCATCACACCTATCTTTTATATCGGTGCGACCAGCGGACACACCTTTGGGACACTTTTTTCTCCGGAACATCTTGTACTCTTTTCTGCATTAGGCTTTGTCAGTGTTCTTTCCGCCACAACCAATACACCTATTGCATCGACTATTATGGCTGTAGAACTCTTCGGACTGGACATTGCTCACTACGCTGCCCTTGCAGCCGTGATCAGTTTCCTGATCTCAGGACACAGAAGTATCTTCTCTTCCCAGATCCTTGCCATGAAGAAATCTGAAATGCTTTCTGTGAAGATCGGTGAAGAGGTAGAGAATATCACTGCCGATCTGGAAGATTCCGAAATGAGCAAGATCAATCGTCTCAAAGACCGGCTTCAGATTAAAAGAGAAATGCTTAAAAAACGTAAGCGTGTCAAAAAAGAGGATAAATGACAAATATAAAAGAATTTTTTACTTACGGTGAGAAAGTCCCCGGCTATGAAATACCGGTGCTCAATGAAAGAGAAGCCCGTGCGGCAGCAGCCATCATGTTTGTAGGTGCATTTTTAGGTTTGACCAACGGTGTCATGCTCGGTACAGCTGTTTTTTCAGAATATTTTGTTACCTTTTTTGCGATCGACTTCACTATCAGGGTCATTCAGCCACGCTATGCTCCGAGTCTGTTGCTCGGACGTTTTTTTGTACAAAACCAGACACCTGAATATGTCGGTGCCGCCCAAAAGCGTTTTGCCTGGATACTGGGGATGATACTGGCATGGCCGATGTTCTACTATCTGGTCATAGACTTCCAGCCCAACCCCATCAAAGTATTTGTCTGTCTCATCTGTATGGCACTACTCTTTTTCGAAGCTGCTTTCTCCATCTGTTTAGGATGCAAGATTTTCAATCTCATCAAAAAAGAGAAAGCCTCACACTGCCCCGGCGGTGTCTGTGAAATGAAGATCAAAGAACCGATACAGACGTTCTCTTCTGTACAAAAAGCCATTTTTCTGATCACTATACTGCTCATAGCTTACGGGTCATACGCCTATATGACAAAACTTCCCGACAGAACAATCTTCAGCAAAAAGCTCAAAAGAATGATGATGAGCGAAGCCCAGATCGAAAAACTTGAAGAAGCAAAGGCAGAAGCGGAGTTTGACCAGGATGATGACTTCTAAAAGGTTTTAGGTAATAATGATTTATGAATGTTCTACATTGAATAAATACTGCATAAGACAAAGAAGTCTATACAAAGCGATGTAGCCAAGTGATAAACTATCACTTAGCAGTCATCTCAAATTTACCAAAGCTGATCATTTGTCCCTTTTAACCGCCAAAGCACTTACAATACCGCATAAAGATGCTATGAAAACAATCGTATAGCCTGTAGGCAGATCATATAGATAGGAAAATACCATTGATGCAATGATAATGAGTGATCCCGCACTCCATGCAAAAGGCAAAGGAGAAAACTTTGTCTGAAGCAATGCCAAAAATGCCGGAACGATCAACAATACAAAGACGACAAGCACTCCCGCTAGCTGTACTGAAGAGGTGACAGTTAAAGCTAAAAGTCCAAAAAAAAGTATCTCTTTTTTAAGCCCTGTCAAGGTGTAATAAAACAAAGAAAACAGTATTGCAATCGTACCATATAAAAAAAGTGGCTCCCACAGATCGGACGGTGAGGTAAAAAGAATATCTGTCGCCTGAAGTTTGTTGAAAAGCTCTGTACCCTGCGTAGTGTTGGAGAGCAGAACAATGATAGCACTTGCTCCCAAAGCATAAAGCATCCCGATAAAAGCTTCGATATGTTTCACTCTGTAGGTTGCTGTAGAGATCAGTAATGCACCGATAAGAGCGAAAAGCAGAGTTAAACCAAAGGCGTACTTCCCATCAAAAAAGAGCAGGCTCAAGGCTACGCCAATAGCGGCAAACTGCCCGATGGCAAGGTCAGTAAAGATCACCCCTCGCTTAATGATCTCCAACCCAAAAATGGCATGGACAAAGACCAGCAGTATCGCCAAAGCGAATGCCGGCCAAAGCAGTGACATCAGTGACATAGTCTCTGCTCAATGGTGTTGTAGAAGCTCTCAAGTGTATCTGTACCACTTACTGCTCCAACATCATGCGGCAAAATAACGACTTTAGCTCCTGTTTTATCTGCAATAAATTGAGCACTCTTTTTTTCATGATACGGGTCTTGCAAAATTGTTGTAATATGCTTTTTTTTCATCTCATTAATCAGTGCAACCGTATGTTTGGAACTTGGTGCAATCCCCGGTAGCGGTTCGATGGTATTGACCGATTTTAACCCGTATCGTCTTAATAGATAGTTGTAGAGTTCATGGTACTGCACTACTTTCATTCCTTTGCAACTTTTCATTTTTACATCAAATCCTCTCAAAAAACTTTGCCATTTTGCAGCAAACTTTTTGTAGTTCTTTTGATAATTTTGGGTATGGGATTCATCCAGCTGGGAAAGTGTATGCATAATCAATTTGGCAATAGGTAAAACACTGTGCGGATCGGTATCGAAGTGTGGATTTCCCTCCGGATGTACATCTCCATAAGCACGGGAAATTGCCTTAGGCACATCGATCAAATGGATGGCACGGCTCACATCGACAAATCCTTTGGTACCAATGCGTACTTTGGGATTATTAGCTCTTTTGAGCAGAGGTGGCAGCCACCCTATCTCCAGTCCTGCTCCATTGGCAACAAGCATATCTGCTCTGGCGATTGCAGGGATAAGCGAGGGTTTTGGGATGACAAAGTGAGGATCGAACTTGGGTGAAGCCAACACTTTGACTTTCACCTTGTCGCCACCCACTGCCTGAATGATCTTACCCAAATATGGGTAACTTGCCACCACACGCACCTGTGCCGATGCTATTGCAGTGAGTAGTGTAAAAAGTAATATGTATTTTTTCATCGTATACTCCTAAAATGCATGGGCACCGTGGGCACCTGCTTCGATAGTAAATCCTAAAAGGATCTCAGAAATATTTTTGCGTTTGTCATCTATACCAAATGCTTTGGATCTGTCATAGGTATACTGAAATCTGAATTTGGTAAATTCAAACGGTTTATACTCCAACATAGCCGTATAGCGGTCAAGGTCATCAGGCTGGGTATCTATATTTTTAAATAAACTGTCGTAACGAATACCTGCTGCCCAGTTTTGATTATACTGATAAACAAATTGGGTATAGAAACCAGCCTGTTTGTCACTTCCATTATCTGTTTTTTTATCACAGTAAAGCAGTTCTGACTGCCACATAAGTGAACTGTAGCTTCCGAGTGCTGTTTTTGTTGTAAGCTCTAAGCCATAAACATCTGTAGTGTGTCCGTTATCCTGTTTACCATGGGCAACAGAGAGACCGCCTAATAGTGTCGTCATATCGGTTAAATCCACACTGCTTTTTAGGTAACCGATGTATAGATTGTTCTTTTCAGCATTCCCAAAACTTACATCATTGTTACCTTGCATTGCTTCCAAACCTACCATCATATATGTATCTGTCGGCAATACCCACTGTAACTGTAACCCAGCATCATTGATACCTTCACTTCCCAGCAAGGCTTCATAGGCAAGTGGTTTGGAAGTAAATTTCCATGCGTGTTGATGAATAGAATTTATACGCCCGAATTCACTTCTGAATTTACCAACTTTGGCACGCAATCCATACGGCATTGAACGTGAAGTAATATATGCCTCTTCTATCTCAAACTCATCCGGATGCAAGTGAAATATAGCATCTGCATCAAAATAAGGCCCTACTGTAGAATGAAGTGCCAGCTCAGCATAATTAAAGTTAAATCCACGATTTTTATTAAACGGTATCTCTGTTTCTTCATTTGGATCATAACTACTGAAGCCCGGTATATACTGTGTCTCATAGACATTGTTTTTAATATTTCTTCCTACTGCCGAACCGTCCAAAATAAAAGCAATATCAGGCAGAAATGACTTTTGGTCGAATGTTTCATTTGTTTGAGTTGAAACAGGTTCAGATGTTTGTTCCTCTCTCTTTTCAATCTCTTCCACACGCTTTTGAAGTGCTTGTGTTGTTTTAATTTGTTCTGCCAGTTGTGCTTTGAGCTCAGCAAGTTCGCTTCTGGCGAAAAGTGATACCGTTGCAACAACAGACAAGATAATCGTTTTTTTGATCATAGTGTTTTCCTTATAAATAATAATGTTTTTTTAGATATTTTAGTGGTTAAAAATTAGAGGAAAACAGGAGGGGCGTTGGAATCAAATCCTTTAAATAGAAAGGTTGTTACCATCTCTGAAGAGACGGATATGACATCAAACAGCGAATTTACCTCTTCCAACAGCGGTGCTGCTACGGTAATATCGTTACCATGAAGGTTTTTAGCCACCACACATACTTTACAGTTATCCTGTACGATAAAGGTATCATGGTGAATGTGTGTTGCACCCGCATAAGCAGAGAAGAGATAGAAAAAGAGGATAACATGCATATGGTAACGGCGTATCGTTTTCATCGGTTCTCCTCTTTTTTTAGATGAAATTATAGCCTATTTTCTTAATAGAAGTAATAACCATCTCAATACAATAATTGAAACTTATTCATTGTATCAAGCAAAACATAAGTATGATTACGTTCACCAGAGCTTTATACTCAAACAGGAACAATACTTCTTATTTGTTTAAGATATTCTATTATAATAACTTTACATATCTTTATTTGAGGATTTTATGATCATGTCAACATCAACTATTCTTATCTATATTTTTTTAGGCAGTAGCTCACTGGCTTATCTTATGTATGCAAAAAGTCAGCGTAAAGCAGTACCGCTTATATCAGGTATTATTTTAGGTGTACTTCCCTACTTTGATCTGTCTATATGGCTCATGTTGCTTTTAGTATTCATTGTCATGGCACTTCCTTTTTTTATACATAAATAAATCTCAAATCTTGACATCTATCAACACATTTAGAGGATCAAAAAGATAAAATGATATACTAATTTGACAATACTACCAAGGAGAAGTTTATGGATGTAAAACATTACTACAACCCAAACGGCGAAGAGATACTTGACGAGAAGATCTTTGGCGGAAGCCCAACAGGATTTGTTGATTTCAACCGTTCAAAATACCGTTGGGACAGTAACATTTATGACCTGATGAATGCCAATACCTGGTTCCCTTCAGAGGTCAATACCAGCTCTGAAAAAAAGAACTTTGAAAAACTCTCTCCAAATGAACAGTCTATCTATAAAATGACCTTTGCCCAACTGAGTTTTAACGACTCGGCACAGGAGGAGTACCTTAGTGATTTTAGAAGACTGGCAAATAACCGTTTGGTCAAGTCTGTTATCTCTTTACAGATCATGCAGGAGGTAAACCACTCCAAAAGTTACGCGGTACTACTTGATGCCTGCGGAAATTCCGATGAAGTCTTTAACCTTTATAAATATGATGCTGCACTCAACCAAAAGAACCAACGGGTTGCCGAACAATTTGCCAAATACATTGATGGCGGTTCGGTAGATAAAATGCTACTTTCAGCCATGGCAAGTGTCAACCTGGAAGGTATCTATTTCCTGCTTGGATTTTCTTATATTTATCTGCTTGGAGATAAAGTACCCGGTGCCAGAGATATGATCAAATTCATTGCCAGAGATGAACTCAACACCCATCTGCCTCTCTTTGCCAATATCTTCAAGACCATTCAAAAAGAGAACAAGATACAAACCAGTACCATTGATGCCGCCTACACGATGATCCAGGATGCTGTCAATATTGAGTTGGAATACGGAAAATATCTTCTTGACCAATTTCCTATCATGGGTGTAACTCCAGAACTTATGGAGCAGACAGTATACAACTATGCCAATGACAGACTAAACAAAATAGGACTTGACCCTATTTTTGAACAGAGTAATACCACTTATCTGCAAAAACTGGTCACTAAGCATTTGGAGATGAATGAAGTCAAAAGCAACTTCTTTGAAAGCAATGTCTCCAACTATGCAAAATCAAGTATCGATCTTAATGACTTCTAAGGAATTCCTCCCCTATCTTAAATGTGTCGGTACCGGTCCCAAACGTAACCGTGATCTCTCCAAAGAGGAGATGAAGATCATCATGCGTGCCTTTTTGAACCAAGAGGTAGTACCTGAACAAGTAGCTGCTTTTCTTTTGGGCTGGAGAGTCAAAGGGGAAAGCATTGAAGAGTTTGCAGGTGCCATAGAAGTATTTGATGAATTCATCACACACGTACCATTAGAAAACGCCATTGAGTTTGGCTACCCTTATGACGGTAAAGTAAAAAATCCTTACATCTTCCCGCTTACAGCTAAATACCTGCAAAAGTTCAATATACATTTTTCTCTGCACGGTGGACTGTGGCAACCTGCAAAAGAAGGTACCACACTTAAAGAGATATGTAACCATACACCGCTACCTGAGAATATCCACTATTTTGATAGACGTGACTATTTCCCCGAGCTCTATGCATTGAGTGAAATTAGAGAAAAACTGGGGCTTAGATCATCATTCAATACTATTGAAAAACTGCTTCATATTACTCAAAGTGATACTGCCATCATCGGAGCCTTTCATAAGCCTTTTGTAGAGAAATACATCAAACTTTTTAAAGACCGCTATAAAAAATTGATCATTATCAAAGGGAATGAAGGCACACCGGAAATATTCTCCAAATGTACCATCACCATCGTAGAAAATAATGAAATTACAGAGATAAAGGTCGATCCAAGAGAATTTGATATCGCGTATAAAAAATCTACAGAATGTATCTCACTGGAGACTTCTTTGGCATTACTGAAAAATCCAAGTGATGAATTTATTAAACTTGCTAAATTGAATGCAGCGGTTATTTTATTTTTAACAAATACTATAGAAAGTATTGAAGAAGGTTACAAACAGCTCTAAAGTGCCTTCATGATCTCCGATAAGACTTTTGTGTTGATCTCTTCTCTATAAAGAGGTTCTCTTAAAAAAAGTTCTTTTTGACTGTCTATAAAAAAGAGCGTAGGGAAAATTGTAGTATAGTACATCTCTACAGGATAACTTGATCTGCCTTCGTATACAATGATAACAGGTATTGTTTTTTGATTTATCTGTTTAATATATGTCTGGTTCATAAAATTATCTCTAAT